>Ga0316604_10001336_pt1 | contig 22195 bp, 21 predicted proteins | sample OWC_soil_day20_C_FD_207650 | JGI IMG/M metagenome (GOLD analysis project Ga0316604, IMG submission 207650) | Wetland soil microbial communities from Old Woman Creek delta, Ohio, United States - OWC_soil_day20_CT | ecosystem: Environmental > Terrestrial > Soil > Wetlands | place: USA: Ohio...
CAAAAGCACTGGCGCTAATCCCCAACTCCTTGTTCATTTGCAAAGCAGCAAAGCCGATGTTTACCCGGTCCAGCATTGCAACAATGTAAAGCAACATAACATAAGGAACCAATTTCCACCGTATCTTACTCATCAATTGATTTTCACGATCTTCTGAATAAACTACATTTGCCATTAATTGCCCTCCCTTTATTAAGACAGTTTGATTTCGGCGTACACGCTACAGGAATTAACACACCTCCCTTTAAACTAACTACCGGCAATCATTTCTGTTCTCCAACTTCACGTGCGCATGGTATAAACATAGTACAGAAACGAAAGTCAGTCATTTTTTCGCGAACGATCTTTCAGAAGCCTATGCGCACCTAGATTTTCGTGCGGACTCCCATTTTGTCCTACATTATCGCACGACGTTCACAACTCTGATAGTTTGAATTATTCAATTTATTTTTTAAAATTCCTGCTGGTTTTTTTTATTTTTTAAATTTTTTTATAATATTTTAAAATGTGAAAAAAATCACAATTCCAAAATATTGCAACAACTTAACTCGAACGACTTCCGCCTTATGATCAACTACGGCCAAACGATGATGCAGTTCTTATTTTTTTTATTATACTCTTCCTTTTTCGAACTGTCTAATGGGATAAAAATGGGATAACTCCTTCTCGTGTGATGCAAAACAAAAAACAAATCAACTATTTTTAAACGCTGGGACCTGCAGACAAAATCTCGGCCGGCATTTGCCCGGCAAACCGCTTACTATTTTCTGCAAACAATTTGGCTAATTTTTTTGCGGTATGTAAATATGCTGTTTTATCATTCCAAGTATTAGAAGGGTGCAATAGGTTTGTTTCGACTCCCGGGCATGATTGCGGAATCAGTACATTGAAAACCGGATCGAGTTCATACGCAACGTCATTTAATTGCCCTTCCAACGCTGCGCTTACCATAGCACGTGTATACGGCAATTTGATCCGTTTCCCAACGCCATAGGGACCGCCCGACCAGCCCGTGTTGATTAAAAAGACATTCGTATCATGACGCTCCAGTTTTTCTCCTAACAATTTCGCGTACACCAACGGTGAAAGCGGCAGAAATGGCGCGCCAAAACAAGCAGAAAACGTCGCCTCCGGCTCAGTAATGCCCCGTTCCGTTCCCGCGACCTTACTGGTATAACCGGAGAGAAAATGGTACATGGCCTGCTCTTTTGTTAATTTGGCAATCGGCGGCAACACCCCGAACGCATCGGCCGTCAGAAAAATGATCGTTCTCGGATGCCCGCCCAGACTAGGGGAGGCTATATTGGCAATATAGTCGATAGGATACGTGGCGCGCGTATTTTCCGTAATCGAATCGCAATCATAATCCGCCACGCAATGATCATCAATCACCACATTCTCTAAAATAGTGCCAAATTTAACGGCGTCCCAAATTTGCGGTTCGGTTTCCGGACTGAGGCGAATACATTTTGCATAGCAACCACCTTCAATATTGAAGACCCCGCAATCATTCCACCCATGCTCATCATCGCCGATCAAACTGCGCTTCGGATCAGCCGATAACGTCGTTTTGCCGGTACCGCTAAGGCCAAAAAACAGCGCCACATCACCCGCTTCACCGATATTCGCCGAACAATGCATCGGCATAACGCCCTCGTTCGGCAATAAATAATTCATCAACGTAAATATCGCCTTCTTTATTTCCCCGCCATAATGCGTCCCGCCAATCAGCACCATTTTCTTTTCTACATTCAATAGGATGAACGCGTCGGAATTTGTGGAATCGACGTGCGGTATTGCTTTGAAATTTGGCAAACAAATCAGCGTGACATCCGCGATAAAGTCGTTATGTTCCGCCGCGGGGCGGATAAACAGCTGATGCACAAATAAATTTTGCCAGGCAAATTCATTGATGAAGCGAATGCCAACCTGCTGCTTCCGATCCGCTCCGGCAAATCCGTCAAAGACAAAAACATCCCGTTTTTGTATATACTCCATCATGCGATGGTATAATTGCATAAATTTCTTTTCCGAAAACGGCTTATTGGCGTTCCAATCAATCATCGGTTCTATCTTCGGTGTATTCACAATAAATTTATCATGGGGTGACCGCCCTGTATATTTACCCGTCGCCACCCGCAAGGCGCCAGTGCTCGTAAGAATTCCTTCGCCCTTATCGATTGCCATATTTACCAATTCTGCCGGAGAAAGATTATGATATGCGTTTTTGGCCTGATGGAGTAGCCCATATCCACTGTTCTGATCCATCCTAACACACCTTCTTCATTCTTTCTGTATCAAGTTCCAGGTTGTATCAGCAGGGTGATCGCATAAAACATTTGCCTGATACTCGTCAAAAAAATCAACGTGTTTTTTGTATACAGCATACACCTTTAGAAAATAAAAAACAAGATTTGTAAGGAAATATAGAACTGGAAGTGCCGCATTTACCCAACTTTTCCGCAAATGCTTTGTTGCTCCAAACATCCACAACAAAAATAGCGTATTAGTCTATTTTATTGTATTTATGTATACGTTGTTTTCATAATACATTGACATTTGTATTATGATTTGTTATTCTATAAGCAGAAAATATAATTTTTTGAGGCAATGAAGCCTCTCGCAAAGCAATAATGCGAGGGGTTTTTGTGTTTAAAAACGAAAGGAGAATATATCATGAATAACATGTCTTCCTTCACATCTACGCCAGTTCCGGAAGAAGTTAATGAAATCATCAGGGCACTTGAATCTACTTTTACAACGGAAGAAATCGATACTATTTATGAGGACTGGTTAAGCAGCATGGAATTCTCCCCGGATTATATGGTTAGTTAAATTGTTGTTTATTTTCTCTTTTTCAAAAAAACAGCAAACAGGAACGGACAGTTTAGACTGCCGCATTCTTGTTTGCTGTTTTCTTTTTCTAGATGCTACTAGATCAGTCAAAGACATTTTTATTTTATTGCATAAAATCCCGCTTGCATCCCTGAAACCCACAAAAGTTCTACTACCGAAAAACCGGTTTTCTTCAGCAGCGCCATATGCGCATCAATGGTGATCGGTAAAAGTTCCGTTCCATACCGACTCACATGCTTCTCGGCGTTCTCCATACTTTTCCCATTCGTCACTTGCGCATCCCGCCAGCGCCGAAGGCCAATTTTGGTCCCTTGTTCCGTTGCCGGCCGGATCGTTTCAAACGTAACATAAATGCCGCCCGGATCCAACATCGCATAACAATTTTGCGTGGCCTTTTCCCGCATCGCCTGATTTAAATAATGATGGGCCAAGATAGCGGTAATGACCGAAAAAGGGCCTTCCTGGCTTAACTCTTCCGTCCCCGCCAACAAAAACCGTATATTCATTCCTGCACATTTTTCCTCAGCGATTTCCAGCATGTTTTTTGCCGGATCGGCAGCGGTAAACGTGATGCCAGGAAAATGTTCCTTTGCTTTATCGATAAAACTCCCGGTACCACAGCCGGTATCGAGCCAAGTTCCCGTCTCACCCCCACAAGCCTTCACAAGTTTCATGGTCTCTTCGTGAAAAAGAGTATAATACGGAATGGTTTTGCTTACATTGGCATCATATTCACTCGCTGCCTGTGATGTTTTATTGTCACGCATAGCAGATTACTCCCCCCGTACAACAACGATTGTCACTTTAGAACTTGAATAAACAAATCCATTTCTCCGCCGCAGGCCATTCCTTCGCGGGCAGCGACATCATTATCCATGGCAACGGTGTGCAGCATCGATTTTCCCGTATCTAAAGCAACCATGGCCCATTTTCTCGCTTCTGCTTCACCGCATCCGCCACCAATGGTCCCGTGAATTCCTCCATCCAATAGGACAAGCATCTGGCTTCCCGCTTTGCGCGGCGTCGACCCTCGTGTTTTGATAATCGTAACCAATGCGGCATCTTCACCTTTTTGACCGACCTGGCAAATGAGCGGCAACAGTTTTTCATCCATTGCTTGATCCCTCCTAACGCTGGCTGAGCGGATACCCAGAGCCACCGCGAAAAGCTGCTATAATCTCCGCCGCAATACTGACGGCAATCTCGGCCGGAGTCTGCGCACCGATATCCAAACCAATCGGCGCGTATACTTGCGATAACTCTGTTTCCTTTGCCCCTTCCGAACGTAGCAGCTGCAGGATGCCGATAATGCGCCGCCGGCTTCCGATCATGCCTAAATACCCCGCTCCCTTGTCAAGCAGGGCCCGTAAACAATCGAGATCATGCTGGTGACCCCGTGTAATAACGATAACCGCAGTGTGATGGCCGATTTGAACCAGGCCTTCTTCCACCGCAGCGGTAAAATCCGTACATAATACTTGCCGGGCTTTGGGAAACCGCTGGGGATTGGCAAATTGCGGCCGGTCATCAACCACGGTAACTTGAAAATCCAACAAACCAAGGATTTCTACCAAAGGTTGACTAATATGCCCGCCGCCAAACACAACCGCTTCAAAATTTTTCGTTAATCGATCAAAAAACAGCCGGTATGCCCCGTGTTCTTCAATAAAGAATTCTTGCAGGAACGGCTTCTTCCATTCATTTTTCGTTGCCATTTCCACCGCTTGACGGGTAAGATCCCGGTTCACCAAACAACCACTGGTTTTTCCATCCGGATACAAAATCAGCATTTGCCCCACCAAGGCCGCTTCCTCTGCCGGAGCATCTACCAACGTTACGACAACCACTGTCCCCCCCCGTTTCGTGGCAGCCAATAACTGCTGAAACTGGTTCAAACCATCGCCCCCCGCCATAATAACGCTTCCAAAACGCCGCCGCCAATTGCTCTGGCCTTATCTGAGATCGTCAGGCAATTTTCCGGCTGACAGCGGGGATCTACATCACCGATCTTCAACCCCTTCTCTACTTGCAATCCATCATGCAAGATCCCGCGCAGGATACCTCCGATCGCAGCATAGACCGGTTCACGGCCTACCCAGCCAATAAGTTCACCCGCCGCTACCCGATCGCCAATGGTTCTGGCTCCGGTAAAAATACCGGCGGCAGGCGCCCGCAAAACCCGTTCCGTCGTATACCCGTTGATGGCCCCTGGAATTCCGGTGTTAGGCTGGGCGGTTCCTTGCAAAATGATGCGGCCAAGATCATGTCCACGCATCGTTTCTATGACGGCGTGGACCTCCTCGCCGGCAACAAAACCTGGCCCGATACCAATCACCAGCGGGGCATCCTGCCGCGAAGTCCCGGTATTTTTTTTCGCTAGTATGGCGTCTATAACCGCGCATGGTTTTAACACATTAACACATACCGCCTGCGGATCAATCAAAACGGGGATGATCCCCTGGTTTAAACAATCCTGTACTTCGGATAAAAGGACCCGCTTGGCAGTAACTCCTTCGACCGTAACCACACCGGAATACACCGCTTCGGCAAACGCTACCGTACGGCGGATCACCGTGGGCTGAGCAACTTCAGTAATCACAACCGAAAATCCGCTGCGGAACAAACGATGAGCAATGCCGGTAGCGATATCGCCGCCGCTTTTTACAACAACTAATTTTTCCATCGCAAGCCCACCCCAAATCTTCTACAATTACATTACAGCTTCCCAGGAACCGCCCGCCATCCCGATCGCTTCGTCCAACGCGCGCCGGACAATCTCAGGGCCGGCCTTACGTTTGTACACTGCTGAAGCCCGTTTGCCAAGCGTCGCGGCCATCTCTTCAAAAGCCGCCGATACACAATTATTACGGTTTTCGATATTTAGCGGACAACTCAGCATCATCTGTTCCGCGCTGCGGACCCGGAATGGGTTTTGCGCAACCGATCCTACCGAGACCCGGCAGTCTGTCACCAGATTATTCGTTTTATCATAGCCGATAATCGCTGCGGCACTGACCCGCGAAATCGCCAATGCATTACGACGCCCTAATTTCACAAACGCGCTGCCGTAACCTTGGGGCAAAACCGGAAAATGAATACGGGCAACCACTTCATCTTTTTCCAGCTTATTTTTGCTAATGCCCAGATAAAAATCTTCTAACGCCATTTCCCGCTCGCCGCGTTTGCTGGCGATTGTCAGCACTGCATCCAACGCCATCAACGCCGGTAAGCTGTCTCCCGCCGGCGACGCATTGGCAATATTGCCGCCAACGGTCCCCTGGTTACGGATTTGCGGCGATCCAACCGTGGAGGCGGCTTGCGCCAAAACCCACGCATTTTCACGGATAATTGGCGACTGGGCCAGCTCGGTAAACGTGGTCATCGGCCCAACCACTATTTTCTCGCCTTGCAAGGAGATCCCTTTAAGATCCGGTATTTTTTTCAACGCAATCATACATTGCGGAGCAATCTTACCCTCCCGTAAATGAACCGTAACATCCGTGCCACCGGCTAAAATTTTGCTGTTCTCCTGATTTGCGGATAGTATGTCCAACAGTTCCGCCATGCTTTCAGGCGCATAATATTCAAACGAATTCATAGTATCCTCCTTCTTGCATTTGCACCGCACAAAACGGCTGCCTTTGCCTTACTCCGTATTTTCCCAGTTATCCTTCATACAGCCTGTAAGACCCGCCGGGCACAGGCAACTCCACCGGAAGTGTCTACATTCATTTCAAAGCCTCATCAGCGCACAAGGTTTCCGCCAGCATGTCCAATTGTTGAGACATGCCGCTCGCTTGCTGAACAACGCCGGCCGCCTGTGACGTAGCTTCGGCAACCTGGCCGATGACCTGGTCAATATGGCTCAACTGCTGATATGTATTGTCGCTGTCTACCCGCAAATCGTGAAGGATCGCGCCAATTTGCCTGGTCGAATCCGTGCTGTCCACGGCAAGCTTTCGGATTTCACCGGCTACAACGCCAAAGCCCCGCCCCTGATCGCCAACCCGTGCCGCTTCTATCGCGGCGTTCAAGCCCAGTAAATTCGTTTGGCTGGCTATATTCTTTATGAAAGTTAAAATTTGATCGGTTTGGGCAACTCTCGCCTGTGATTCTTTGGCCAGCAGGGCCAGATTCCGGCTAACTGAAGAAATTTCTTGCGTTTGTGCCGAAATTTCTTCGGTTGTCGCAGCCAAGGTAGCCAGATTATCGCTTAACTCGCCTGCCATTTGTTTCAACGCTTCTTGCTTGTCAGTCGGTTGCGTCACAGCGATTGAACCAATAACCGTTCCGTTTTCATCCTGAATGGGAACAGCCATGGCAATGTAGGGAATACCATAAAACGATTTATCTACGTTGGCAGCAATCCTCCGTCCTTCATGAACGGCGCGATAGATCCCCGTCCCCGCTTTTAATTCAGATCCGGCCGGGCATTGCAAATCCAGATTTTTAGCCGGCAGGTACAACAGGATTTTTTCCCGATCTGTCAAAGTGACACCGACTTCTTTATTGAACAAAAAGTGGATCAATGGCAAAACATGGAAGTAGCATTCGTATTGCATTTGATTTTTTCCCAGCCTTCGTTATTTTTTCAAACATGGAGATGGCTCATTTGGCAAACTTCCAGCGAAAACCATCTTCGATCTGTACATATTCCGTTGGAACGGCAAAATTTTCCGGCACTAATACCCCCAAGGTACCGACAAACAATGCAGCTCCGACGATTAGTCCGTTTTGATACCAAGTGTTTGCTTTTTCCCATCCGGCATACAATGCCTGCTGCAATATTTCCGGCGGCAAAGGCCCAACTTCCGTCACTATTTCGTGCCCGGCAATATCAGTATCCGGATCCACTTGTTCCGCAAAAGCCAGTTTAATGTTCGGATGCGGAACATAGGTGGAGTTAGCTAAACTGGTGGCGCAAGCATCCGCTAAACCTGACGTGGCAGCGGCCACCACAGCAGCCGATGCAATCCCTTTCGTGAAACTGCGTCCGCCAAGACCGCTGGTTGCGATCCCGCCAATCCCATCGCCCGCTTTCAGTTGGATTGTGTGGGTGTGCGCAGCCCCGATCGCCGGCGCAATCCCGACCGAAGTCGTTTCATTGTCCAAAAGGCGAATGGCTAAATCACCGCCATTGTTAACAATCACTTTCGTTGCCCCGTTTGCGGCGATAAAATCGGCAACTAAACCGGCAATAGAGCCGGCAACAGCCGCCATCGGCGTCAAGGTAACATCCCCCGATTGCCGCACAGCGGCGATCATTGTCTGCAGTACAAGCGGAAGAGAATCGATCTCTTGCAGCTTATCCTGCGACAACGCTGCAATTTGCTTGTAATCCGCCAGTTCCTGAAGTATCTCTATCGCCCGTTTTGCGCCGTTCTGAGCTATTTCGGTCAAAGGGGTTCCCTGACGTTCAGCCTGAATCGTCATTTGCATCGGACCATAATCAAGTTTGATCAGTCCTGGGCGCAATATCGTAATCATTTTTTCAACTCCGTCAGCAAGTCTGCCAACGGACGAATGCTGTCAACATGACCGCCAATTTCTTCGTACGCTTTACGGGTGATCGTATATTCAACCGGCGCTACGGTAGCCGGTGTCGGAACCCAAGTAAAGGCCTTCGGGACCACTTTTTCCACATCGACCATAAAGTTGATGCCGCCGCCTGGTAAAATAAAGGTCGGAGCGCCGCCAATCGTCAGCTTTGCATCGCCTTTATGCACGGCCTCGGATAATTTACGCGGATACGTGGTGACGCCGGCCCGGGCACTGCCGCCGGTACCACCTACATAAATCGCTGAAACTCTGGAATTTTCGCAGTTATCGGCAATTAAATCGGCCAAACCGCGGACTTCATCCGTCATAGGAATTTCTTTTACCGTACCATCGCTTTGTACTTCCAGCAATCCGGCTTTTTGCCCGGTCGTCTCGGTAACCAGAATTTTCATGCCGGCTTTGGCAATGCCCATATCTACGCTTTTTACTGCATCGACAGCCGTCTCAACATGAGTCCCGCCCCAGCCTTTGCCGGATTCGCCGAAATACCGGCCGCGCGTGCTCTTGCGGCCATTGACGATTACGCCGCTGAACGTCATACCGACTTCTTCACCGGCCCGATGTTCGGACAACAACCCGATCACGTGATGATCTAAAACAATGGCCTCATCAACAATCGCGCTCATTTGCCGGGCAAACATCCCGACCGTCGCACTGCCGCAGCCTACCCGCATTTTACTTTCTTCCACTCCGTCAATGATCGGCGGATAGCCGACCTGAAGTTCCAATTTGCTGCCCTTTTCGACTTGGAGCACAACCCGTTCTTCGTTGGCCAGGTCAACAATGGTGCGCGCGGCCATAAAACCCGCTTTGCCGCTGCTCAATGTATTGGCTCCGCCAATCGAAAGCATCTTGGAACCGTATTCCTCCGTATCCACCATACCGACTGCCAGGCCATCACGAAATACTTTGGCCCCCTCAGCGCCGATATGATGGTTGCAGTCAATTTTCACTTTCACACCGCTATAACTTAAAGGCGCTTCTGTAACAACAGTAACTACTTCCACGCCGTTCACCCGGTCAGCGACAATGTGCGGAGCCGGTTTGCAGCATGGATATTGGGTTCCTGAACCAACCGCCGTGATCAACGGCTTATCCGGAAGCTGACGGTTCGCCTCACCGGCCCGGCTGCTTTCCGTTTCCAAGGCCCGGCCTCGTACCAGCACCCCGTCTACATTGATATAGCGACGGCAAGCACCCGAAAATCCCGGTTGAATGGAACACTGTACCGGACAAGAACGGCATTCGACCGCGCCGGCAGCGTTCTCTTCATTGCGGAAAATAGCAGTAAACGGGCATACCCGCAGACACGCGCCACAGCTCACACAGCCTTCGCCGAGATACGCCTTTTTTTCATTCATCGTAATCACGCTTAACGGACATGTTTTGACGCAGAGACCGCAACCTTTACACAATTCCTGGTTAATGATAATCATGTTTTCTCCTCCAGTTTGTCAATTAATAGGATGTTTGTATGAACGTATTATCGTTGCGAAAGCTTCATGAAGCATCCAGCCGGTGCCATGAAGTTTTTACCAATCCGTTATTCTATAAGCATAAAGCTTTACGCCGCTTCCAATGTTGTCAGGATGCAGTCAAAGCGTTTTTTTCAATTCAATTGGAGTCTGTCTTCTTGTTTCTTTATAAGACGGGATACTTTTGTTTTTGCAAAGGGGCAAGCGCCCCTTTGCAAAATACTCTTTTGTTCATTTATTTCGCCGCAGATTTCCCTGCAGCACTGTCACCTATTGACCTAATGACCTGTTCATTGTTTCTTCACCCAAGATTAGGACGTTCAGTGCGATCACAACCAATACGCCTGTAAATAAACCAAAGATTAATGTAAATGCGTTCGGACCGGTCAATAATGCGCCAACCACGAGCGGCGCCAACATGCCCCCTACACGGCCGCAGGCTCCCGCCCAGCCGGTACCGGTTGCCCGGGCGGCAGTCGGGTACATTTCCGGTGTATAGGTATACATCAAACCCCATGCCCCCAAATTGAAGAAAGACATCAAACAACCCCAAAGCAAGATTTCGTTGTATGATGTTGAATGCCCGAACATATAGGCACAGCCGGCGCAAAGGATAAGAAATGCAGCCAAAGTCGGTTTACGGCCTACTCTATCAACCAAAGCGGCAGCCGTAAAGTAACCAGGCAATTGGGCCAATGTCATCCATAAAACAAAGGCAAACGATTGAACCATCGTATGGCCGGCTTTTACCAGCAGCGACGGCAGCCACAGGAAAATGCCGTAGTAGGAGAACATGACGCCAAACCAGAGGATCCACAAACAAATTGTCTTTTTCAGATAAGGGCCGGTAAACAGCATCCCCAGAGTGAAGGACGGTTTTTCCGCGCTGACAGCTTCGGCAGACGTTGGTTTTTCGCCACAAGGCACGCCCAGCGCTCTTTCCACTTTGCAGACCGCTTCATGCGCTTCGTCAATTCGACCCTTTTTCATGAGGTACAATACGGATTCAGGAACTTTACTATACACATAAAATGCCCAAATTGCAGGAAAAGCGCCAATGTAGAAAGCGATTTCCCAGCCATGCGTCGGGATAACCAGCCAGGAAATACAGGCGGCAGCCAACCAGCCGATGGCCCATGTGCTCTCTAATAATACGATCATCCGACCACGGTATTTGGTCGGCGAATATTCACTTACCAATGTTACAGCAACCGGCATTTGACCGCCAAGACCAAAGCCAACGATAAAACGAAATACGAGCAATGATTCATAATTCCAGGATAAACCGCAAGCACCGGTGGCAACCCCATAGATCACCAGCGTAGCTACCAGTACTTTCTTCCGGCCAATCGCATCGGCAACCATTCCGGAAAACACGGCTCCAACCGCCATACCGATCAAACCCATACTACCAATCATTCCCATTTGGGCTGGGGTTAATTTCCATATGGTCATTAGTTTTGGAAGCACAAAGGAAACGATCCCCGTGTCCATCGCGTCGAAGGCCCAACCTACCCCAATGAGTAACAATAACCGCCAGTGCCATCCGCCTAAGGGCAAATTTCCTAATCTGTCTGCTATACTTACTTGCATTTTTCATCCTCCTCTTGTTTTGGATACCAAAGCAATGACTGCGTCGACTCCTCCTTTCCTCCCGTATAACCATACTATTTATAAATCCGGTCCTGGCCAAAACCCTTGCGGGTTGCCACAACAAGAAGAATAGTTTTATTTTCCGTTCTGTTCTTCCAATGCAGCCAGCACTTTTTCCGGCGTAATCGGCAACGAATAAATCCTAACGCCAATCGCATCATATACCGCATTTGCAATCGCCGCGGCGGTAGGGATCAGCGCCGGTTCACCTACGCCTTTTGCGCCAAACGGTCCGGTAGGTTCCGGATCCTCCACGATGACCGATTTGATTTCCGGAACATCCAGGGTTGTGGCGATTAAATACGCATCGAAATTCGGGTTCTTGATCTTCCCTTGATTAACCTCGAGTTCCTCCAGCGTCGCATAACCTAGCCCCATCACCGAGCCGCCCTCAATTTGTCCGATCACCATCTCCGGATTCACCGCCCGGCCCACGTCATGGGCAGCAACAACCTTAAGGACTTCAATCTTTCCGGTCCCGGTGTCCACTTCGACTTCGACAATTTGGGTAGCAAACGCATAGGTGCCGAACGGCGATCCATAGCCCGTTTCCGGATCCAGCCCGGTCGTATCCGGATTAAACCAACCGTGGCCTAACGTTAGCTTTCCTTTATTGCGGCATGAAGTAATGACATCCTTCAGCGCCAAATCGGTCTTGCTCCCATTGTCATAGACATATCCGCCAGCGAAAGTCAGTTGGTCCACCGGCGTCATCAATTTTTCCGCTGCTTCTTCCAGCGCAACTTTTTTGGCCTCCGCAGCGGCCAACCGCGCTGCGTTACCGGAAATATAAGTTTGACGGCTGGCGGAAGTAGCGCCGCCATCGGGAGTAATCATTGTATCGGCTGAAGTAACATGGATTTGGTCAAAAGAGACTCCCAATTCTTCCGCAACAATTTGGGCCAGTACCGTGTCGGACCCTTGTCCGATATCGGCACACCCTACCAATAAATTAACGGTTCCGTCATCCAGCCATTCTACAAAAGCGCTGGCCGGATTGGGAAGACCGGTATTGCCTATGCCGTACCACATGCAGCCCATTCCAGTGCCACGTTTCTTCATGCTTCCACCCCCCATTTGGAGAAATTCGATCCTTGTTGTTGCGCGGCTTCTGCTGCTTTCAAAATTGTTTCCTTGATCCCCACGCTGTGCTTGAGTACTTGCCCTGTCGCAGTCACGCCACCCGGAACCAAAACATTTTTTAAACGAATTTCCAGCGGCGACATCCCCAATTTTTCCGCTGCCTGGTCTAACAGTGATTCATGGGCAAATGCCACTTGCGGAACACCAAACCCGCGCATCGCGCCAGCCATCGGATTATTGGTATACACTCCGTACGCGTCGACCCAGACATTCGGAACTTCATACGGACCGGTTGCATGAACCGCCGCTCTCGTGACGACTCCAGGGCCGTACGATGCATAGGCGCCCGTATCGGCAATGATCGTTGCTTTTAACGCCGTCCATTTTCCATCTTTTGTCATAGCAGTTTTGTAGTCGATAATATACGGATGGCGTTTGGCCGATGCTGCCATGGATTCTTCCCGCGTATAAACCAATTTGACCGGCCGGCGGGTATGATAAGCCAGCAAAGCGAGATGGCATTGTACGGAAATATCCAGTTTACCGCCGAAGCCGCCGCCGGTAACTGCTTGAACAATTCGTACGCGGTTCGCATCCATATTCATCGTTCTTGCCACTTCTTTGCGGTCAAAATGTACATTTTGGGTCGCTACCCACATCGTCAGCATGTGCCCATCGTATTCAGCCACTCCGGCCTCCGGTTCAATGTACGCATGCTCTACTGATTGCGTTTTATATTGATTTTCTATAATCAAATCGGCATTGGCAAAAGCGGCATCTACATCGCCTTTGCGGATTTTGCGCAGTGTCAGAATATTATTGGCGTGAACCTGCGGTGCGCCCGGCTTCATCGCTTCTATTGGATCGAATACTGCCGGCAGTTCTTTTAACTGAACCTGAATTAATTTTAAGGCCGCATCCGCCGCCTGTTCTGTTTCAGCAGCCACCAACGCAATCGCATCGCCAATCCGCCTGATTTTATCGTTCACCAGCACCGGTTCATCCTTTATGATAATCCCTACGCCGCTGGCTTTAAACAGCGGCATGCAGCCATCCCGGTCAGAACAAGCTTCACCCTTCAGCATCGTTCCCACTCCGCCGGCTCCGGGGATATCAGCCGCCGTCAACACTTTTACCACGCCCGGATACGCTTCCGCTGCCGAAGTATCAATCGATTCGAGAATAGCATGCGGAACCTTGCTTCGCAAAACTTTCGCGTACAGCATGCCTGGTTTCACTATATCGGCGGCAAACAAGGCCTGCCCTGTCACTTTCCGTATCGCATCTTTACGCGCTACCGACGTACCCATGCCCGTTTTACTCATTGTTTTCCCTCCCGCAATCGGCTTCGCTGACTGCCGATACAGCAGCGACAATTTTATGATAACCGGTACAGCGGCACAAATTTCCGGATAAGGCGACTTTGATCTCCTCTTCCGTCGGCTTCGGATTACTATCCAATAACGCTTTCGCTGACAAAATCATACCCGGCGTGCAAAAACCGCATTGCACAGCGCCATGATCAATAAAGGACTGCTGTAAACGGTGTAATTGTTCCCCTTTGTTTACCCCCTCAATTGTGGTAACAGAAGAGCCATCAATCGTAGCAGCCAAAACCATGCAGGAATTTACAGCTTTGCCGTCAAGAATAACCGTGCAAGCACCGCATTCGCCAACGCCACAGCCCTTTTTGGTGCCTGTCAGCCCCAAATCTTCCCGCAAAAAATCCACCAATAATTTGGAAGTTTCAACCTCAGCCGTTGTCGCAACATCGTTTAGCAAGAATTTGATCGTTTGTTTAGCCATTTCTACACCTCCAACTAATAAATAATGCAAATTTTATGCCAATATCTGCTTTCGCGCCCCTTCTCTTACGAAACAGCTATCCTCTTTGTTCGCAATGCCGAATACTCTTACTACCGTCGAACAAATCCGTTAAGCTCTTGAAAATCATTACAATGGCAAAGGTCACTCGCAACATAAGCTTGCCAAAAAAATAGAAAATACCTTTTCAAAAACGAACGCAGTCATTCATTTTTGAACTATTCATTTTTGAAAAGTCAGAGAACCAGTAGGTTAGTTCTCTCCTTTTCGGCCGGCAAAAAAAACGACCAACAGATTGGTTGTTAAAAACAAGCAATTTGTTGATCTTCGTCGATCTATTATTAATTCATTATTCTTTCAGTTTCGTTATTATATCACATTAACTATCATAAAACAATCAACATTGTTCGTTTTTGAACGTTATGCTATTTTATCTCGTTAACAGCCTGTAATACTCGAAACCCTAAAGGGAAACTTCGGCTTCGCGAAATCAAAGATTTCGAGCCTCAGTCTTAAGTTCGCTCTAAAGGTTCACTTATATTCTAAAATCCATCATTTCGGAAATTTTGCGCATAAGAATTCGTAATCTTCCCGGGTATCGGCATCCAAAAAAGCGATTTCGTCATCCCAATCCAGACGGATTACCCATTCCATGTTTTCGTCAATAATCCGGCGGCCGCCTCGATCTCCCTGCAAGGCCGCCAGGTGTCCACGCCACGACGCGCCGAATAAAACCGGGTTATGACGCTGTCCGTTACAATACGGTACAACGATATGGCGGTTATCATCAAGACACGCGAACCGGTCAATTAACGCACGAATGAGCGGCAAGGAAACAAGAGGCTGATCGCCCAACATGAACAATACCCCGTCCAACTCAACCGATAAATGGCGCAGAGCCAAGTGAACCGAAGTAGCCTGACCGGCCTGCCGGTTTGGATTATAGACTGGCTGAACCGAATATCGCCGGCACACTGCAGCCAATTCCGCCTGCGGTTCACCAATCACCGCAACACAATCCGGCAAAGATAGAGAAGCGGCTGTTTGCAGAACATGTGCCAGCAGCGGTTGGCCTCCCAACGGCAATAATAATTTTTGCATTCCCATGCGGCTGGCCTGCCCGGCGGCCAGGATCACAATACCAATGCGCTTCTTCATATGCTAACCACCTTCAGCGGTTTCATGTGTGCGCCGTACCCTTCCGTCACAATGCATTTCGTGATGACCGAGCACCGCCTGCGCAGATAGTCGATGACCGGTTCCGCCAGCGCGGCTTTTTCGGAATTGCCGCCGGTCAGCAATAAAATTTGTCTGCCCCTGCCGTGTCGAAAAATTCCCCGTTCATGCAAAGCCAGTTTGGCTAAATCTCTTTCGTCAATCCTCTCGCCTTGCTCTTTGCCTAAAATCTCCATAACCAACTCAATGCGGTGGGCGATGGCTGGTGAAAGCGGGAGCCCAACCGCCTCTAAGCTTAAAACACCAAGCGTGATCGCCGTCGTAACAGGAATCACCGGTTCGCAATCGGCAGAAGCCTTGATCAGCCGTTCTTTCGCCCCGTCAGCCTCAACGGCTATGTACGTTGCCGAAAAGGCAGCGCGCTGAGCCAATGTATCGATCCACTGCGGCGGCAAGCCGGTCACCTTCTGCTCCTGTAAACCGGTAAACCAAGATGCTAGGCCCTCGGTTTGCAAGATACGCTCCGCCGCGGCTGCGCCTTCGGCAAAATCATCCGCAAGAACCGGATGCCAGTCTTTCACCTGGTTCCAGTACAGTTTCGTCGTCGTAGTCAGAAGCATAGGCAGGTAGCGCAGCCCGGCACAGGCGGCTAAGGTCATGAGAACGGAAGTTTTTCCTCCCGCTCCGCTGCAGGCAAGGATCGATGGACTCTGCCAACCGATTGCATCCCACAAATTCATCTCCGGCACCTCACTTGGCGCTTTAATCGTTAAAAAAGTAGTAATTACTCACTATTCCTTAGGCAAGTACGTGTTTTCAATCGCCCGGATCTCGGTCAGGCCGATCAATTCGTTAAACTCGGCGAAAGGAAGCATTTCGTTGATCATTCCCTCTGTAGTTCCCTGCGCTTTCAATTCATTCATCAGTTTCGTCATCGCATACGCCGTAATATAGGTCGACGCGGTCGGGTAGATAACCAGATTATAACCGATTTCCTGCAGCTTTTGATTATTCAGCATTGGCGTACGGCCGCCTTCCACCATATTAGCCAACACCGGAACCGAAAAACTGGAAGTAATCAGTTTCATTTCTTCCATGCTCTCCGGCGATTCGATGAACAGCACATCGGCACCGGCCGCCTCGTAGGCTTTCCCACGGCGGATCGCTTCCTCAATCCCAAACAAAGTACGGGAATCAGTACGGGCAATGATGACCAGATCGGAATCCTTACGGGCTGCAGCGGCCGCCTTGATTTTACCAACCATCTCTTCCATAGGTACAACCCTGCGACCCAGCATATGACCGCATTTTTTCGGCGCAACCTGATCTTCCAACTGGATCGCCGCCGCGCCGGCCGCTTCGTATTCACGAACCGTCCGCATGACGTTAACGGCATTGCCAAAGCCGGTATCGCCGTCGGCAATCACCGGAATATCTACCGCAGACGCAAAATTATGAACCCGCGTAGCCATTTCCGTCATGGTTAATAAACCAACATCAGGGGTTCCTAAATAGCTTGCTGCCTGGCCGTAACCGGTGAAATAGACAGCCTTGAAGCCCGCTTTATCAACAATTCTGGCCGAAAGAGCATCATGGGCTCCCGGCGCAACCAGGATTTCCTTACTTTGTAACAGTTGGCGCAATTGTGTCGTTTTTTTCATATATATGTCACTCCTCATTCTTCAATACTATTTATTCAATACCAAAGTGATTTTTGGCAAAAGCCAATGCTACGGCCGGACGCCGGTCTGCCAGACGTCCAACGGCATACAGCAAATATTGCCTGTCGATCAGAACCTTCGCGTTTGCCGGCGGGAAAAGAGATATGCCCGGGTTTGCCAAGGCCTGCGCAATGATGCCGCGGACCTCTTCATCGGGGAGGCTGGCGAAAATGCCGCCGACCGCAATGATCGTCTTGACCTTCCGCAAATCCCGCCCCACCGGAGTACCGGGAACAATGCCCATCACCGGGTCAAACTGCTGGGAAATGTAACCAGCATGACGCTTCAAGGCGATTTCCACGGCCGTTTCTGCCAAGGCCCGGTCAAATAATTTTTCCCGTTCCGTCACGGCCAGATATTCCGGCTGTTCTTCCAGAGAACAAGCATACGCCGCCAATTCCTGTTCCACGTCTTCACCGGCTAAACCGACCCGCGCCGAAATGGCTTTCGTTCCGGCTGCTTCAACAATCCCCCGGGCACTGACCCGCAGTCCCAGATTGCCTTCCACCGTCCGGAACGCCGTTTGTTTTTCATTGGTAATCACCAGACCGCGCTCTTCAATCGACAATTCTTCCAGTTCCGGGATCACAGAATGGATGTCCGTAGTTGCTCCGCCCAAATCAATGACAACCAAACTGCCAATTCCCTCTTCCTCATGGCTGCCCTGAGCCAGCAATTCTGCCGCCATCAAAACCGCCCCCGGCGTGGGTACTACTTTCTTTTCCGTCAGCCGGTCGATTAAATTGCCCAAGCCTTTGGCTTCGGTAATTTGGCGGATAAATTGTTCATGGATTGCCTCCCTGGCCGGGATTACGCGCAATTCATGGATTGTGGGCATCACGTTCGGTACCCGTACCGTTTTGAGACCGGCCGCCTGCAAAACAGCGTTCACGGCCGGCTGGGCGGAGGTATTGCCGGCAATGACTACTGTCGCTTTCACTTTGCTGTTCACAATAATCCTAGCGTCATTCATCATGGAATCCGTGTCGCCGCCATCGGTTCCGCCAGCTAACAAAATAATATCCGGATTTATTTCCTGCAGCATTTCAAATTTATTCTCAGCATGATCCTCAAAAGACATGACTTCAAGAACTCTGGCACCAGCGTTCATAGCTACCTCTTTGGCAGCTTTCGCCGTTACCCGGGGCATATAGCCCATGGCAACCATCCGCAAGCCACCGGCGGCACTGCTAGTAGACAACATGGATTTGGCAGTGACAGACCGACAGTGAAGAACTTCAGCCAGATTTTGCAAAGCGGCCTGCAGCCCGCGGCCGATATCTTCGACCGTCGTAGGCGCCTGCGCCCGGGCTGCCCAAACCAATTGTCCGTCTTTTTCCACAAAAGCCGTCGCTTTTGTAAAGGTGCTGCCAATATCGAAAACAATCGTATCCAATACTTTCTCTGCAGAATGGTCCATGTTTACACTCCATTGATCTCATGTATTTTCCGGAAAATCACCGTTTATTTTCTTACGTACACATACCCTTCCATGATGCGGCGGGCTGTTCTGGACATTGCAGCCCGTTTCAGCACCGTTTGACCGTTTATTTCCTCCACCGCCACTTCTACATCGATGACCCCGGCCGGATGACCAATGCGGATAAACGATTTTTTATCAATATCCGCGATGACTTCATTGACCACCGACCCGGTGATTTTCGCTGCCGCACCGGTACAAATCGTGGCGGTTCCCGCATAGGTTTTGTGCAATTTTTGCATGAACATCAAACGGGAAACAAAATCAACGTCATCGGCATGAATCAATTTGCCGGTCGTGAAATCTTTATAGTCGGCAGCCGGGCTGACAAATGCGATCATCGGGAACGCAGGCACATTGGCCAAGGCATCTTCCGGTGTTTTAGCCATACCTATTTTTACTGCAGCTGCGCCGCGGATTTGTTCGAGCAAGCTCAAAAGCTCCTTGTTGCCATCCACTTCCTGCGGAGTTTCAATGCCGCTCAGTTTTAAATCCTTCGCTGCCACATAAACCACCGGATTGGCTGCATCCACAATACTGACTGTAACCGGGCCATAGCCCGGAATCTCCAGGACATCCTTCACATTGCCAGTCGGCAGCAGTTTACCGGTTGCCGCTCCGGCCGTATCGGAATAATCCAGCATAATTTTTGCTCCGGTTCCCGGAACGCCGGCGATCGCGCAATCCCCAATGACTGCAGCCTTGCCATCTACCGTCGGCACTTCGGCAATAATCAGTTTCTTCGTATTGGTATTATGAATACGGACTGTAGTGCTTCCTTCTTGCGCCCGTACCAAGCCTTCGTCAATCGCGAACGGACCGACAGCGGCCGAAATATTGCCGCAGTTGCCGCTATAATCGATGTACGGTTTGGTGATGCTTACCTGCCCGAACGTATAATCCACATCGGCATCCGGACGGCTGGACGGAGCGATGATGGCCAGCTTGCTGGTCAGGGCATCGGCGCCGCCAAGTCCATCGATTTGCCGGACATCCGGACTGCCAAAAATTTCACAAATACGCTGATCTCTTTGTTCAATATCGCTTGGCAGGTCATTGACTTTCAGAAAAATTCCTTTGCTGGTGCCGCCGCGCATGATGACGCAATTGATTTTTTCCGTTTGACTCATTACCGGTTTTCCCCCTTCAACTTTTCGTCCAGCCATTCGGTCACTTTGGCCGGATCTGTCCCCGGACCGAAGAATGCATCAACTTTCAGGAAGCCTGTGCCTTCCGTCTTTATTTTTTCTTCGATAGCCGCATGATCTTCCTCTTTTTCCGCAATCCGTCCACCGGCAATCAAATAGGTATTGTCGCGAATTCCCAGCTGCTGCATCCGCTCATGAACCCGCGGGTACAGTACGGATCCCATCCCCAGCAGGTTGCTGATCCCGACCACGGCGGCTTTGGCTTCCGCGGCAACTTCCGCTACCGTTTCCGGCAAATTCATGCCGCGCAGATAGATGACTTCGTAGCCTGATTTTTCAATCGCTTCCCGGATAACATTCACGCCTACCACATGGGCATCGGCGCCGACCGTCGCCAGGACGATCTTGCCTTTTTTCGTAATTTCCGCCGGCTTATCGACCGCTACCGGTTCCGCAGTAAAGGCAACGTTCTCCGGCGCCACCGACACCGGGCTGAAACCGGGAACATAACGGCGAATTCCGTCTTTGTCGCGGTGCGTACGAACGCCCCGTTTCAAATCCCACCCCCCGGCCCGCGGGCAGTCCATAACGCCGGCCTTGCCGCCGGCGACAATCAGGTCGATTAATTCTTCAGCGCTGTAACCCTGCCAAAACTCCGGTGTAATATCCTGCGGCTGCAGCATTCGCGGCGATTTTACGACCGCGCTGATTACTGCCATGGCCTCCGTGATAATTTCTTCCTTGCGCAACTGAATAAACGGATCCTTAATGTCAATGGCGGCCATATTTTCAAACACATTCTGCGTAGCCCAGATCGCTTTTCCCATCGAGGCGCCGGTCGGAATTCCCACCGATTCGGCCGCTTTCGGACGGTAGAAGTTGGCTCCGCCCAACCGGGCGCTTACGGCCATCCGGGCAAAGTGGGCCTGCTCGGCAATCAGGTCGGCCGGAGGATTCTGGAACGTTTCCGGCACAACCACCAGCGATCCACTCCACATCGTTTCTTTAAAGGCCCGCATCACCGCCAAATCGGCTAAAATATTGATGCCACCCACATTCATTTGCAGCGCGCTTAATTTTTTCGGCAAGCCGGCCTGTACGGCCAAGCCTTCCGCCAGCAAACACATCGCCAGCGCCATGCCGTCCGTGCCATCGATATTGTTTAAGTGTTTATGGGAGTCGGTTTGAACATGAATCCCATTTTCCGCACAAATCTGCAAGGCCCGGTAGCCATTTAACACTTTCGTGCGATAATCGTGAATTCCTCTGCCGCCGAAATGCACATGGATCACCGGGCCGATGTCGGTACCGTCAAAGCCGGCAATCAACGCATTGATGATCGAGAGGTGCGGTGTATCGCCGGTGGCGTTAATCCGCATAGGATGCTTGCTGCCGCCGCCCAATTGAACAAATTCCCGTTCGCCCATCGGCGTGATGCCGCCTTTGCCGCGCGACTGCTCGATCAATTCCGCGCCATTTAATGGATCGATATGCCGCGTCGCTTCGGAATGGACAAAGTGGAACAAGGTCAAGCCCAATTTTTCGGCCGCGGCATACATGTCATTGGATTCGGCTAACTGCTCTTGCGCAGTATTCCGGCCCAGGATCGGATTTTGTACCGGAATTCCCGTTTCCACCGCTTTTTGCGCCAGTTCCCAAATCCGGTGCCCACCCCGTTCTACTCCGGCAACCATACGGGGAAACGGCGATGGAAGACCGTCCACATCCCCGTCTTTGGTTACTGTCGGCATCGGAGCGCTGAATATTTTTTCATAGGCGCGTACCCGCTCTTGATCTGCTATAATAATTTCTTTTGTTTTTTCCTGCATTATTTCGTTTCGCCCCCTTTACGTTTTAGCTGCTGCCGCACCTTGGGAATCAACCCGCCGGCAACCAGGATGGACTGCACGCTTTCGCCCGGCTGCTGGCCGGCAACGATTTGACCATCCGGCAGCGTAATTTCACCGGTATTAAAATCAACCGTTATTTCATCGCCGTTTTTTACCTTGCCGATAAGATCGGCATACAAAACCGGCAAACCGATATTAATCGCGTTCCGGCGAAAGATCCGGGCAAACGATACGGCAACCACCGCCCCTACGCCGGCGCCCTGCAACGCTACCGGGGCTTGCTCCCGGCTGGATCCGGCGCCGAAATTTTTGCCGGCTACCACAATATCCCCCGGCTGTACCCGTTTCGCAAAATCCGGCATCTTACTCC
>Ga0316604_10001337_pt1 | contig 22191 bp, 24 predicted proteins | sample OWC_soil_day20_C_FD_207650 | JGI IMG/M metagenome (GOLD analysis project Ga0316604, IMG submission 207650) | Wetland soil microbial communities from Old Woman Creek delta, Ohio, United States - OWC_soil_day20_CT | ecosystem: Environmental > Terrestrial > Soil > Wetlands | place: USA: Ohio...
TTAATAGCACGTCGTATAACAGCTATTCTATAAAAAAAAAGCAACAGAAAAAATAGCGAGTTAATTACAGTTACAGTTTAAAGACAGCCTATGGATTTTTAGAATGACCCTCTTCTTATTGTTTACCGGAATGAGCTAATGTTAGTGACTTATTCCAAATTATGGAGTAGGTCGTATTTTTTTTGGAAAAGGTTGCATAATGAAAGTTTTGATTATATAATGTAATAAAAACTTGTATTTGGGGTGAGTGAATTGAAGAATTCGGGTCTCAAGTTACTAATTAACGACAGCTTTGAAATTAATTCTGTCGATTGTAGACAGGATGAAGAAAAAAAGTATGATCACGAAAAGGTGCTGCTGCATTATATTCAATCACGAACTCTAAGAAATCATACTCAAAACACAATATATAATGCTTTACGAGTTCTTAATGGTTTTGCTACTGCAGTACGCAAGTTTTGGTGGGAAATTCGGATTCCAGATGTTAATGAGTACCACCAAGCTTTAATTGATAGAGGCCTTGCAATTTCAACAATAAGAGGTTACATAAATATTATTAATAATTTCTACGAGTTTTTACTAAATCATCCTGAAATTCCTCAAACAGTACTAGAAATGAATGCTGGGAAATCGGTTGAGAGAATTGATTGGAAATACGGAGTAAAGCTGATACAGCCTGTAGATTCCTGGTTTAAGCCAACTCATGTCAGTGATGACCTACCAACAGACCGCGTTATTCCGACGATAGAAGAGCTACGCACGTTTTTTAGTTTTATTCGTAAGTACGCAGAAGAATCAACTAAACCATTAGTTTACCAACGTGATTATGCTCTCTTTCGATTGATATATGGAACAGGGATTCGAATGAACGAATGCCGTATGCTTGATGTTGGTGATCTTATTTTTAACTATGGAACGATCCATGTCCGTTTTGGGAAAGGTACTAAAGGGTCAGGAAGACGAGAGCGGTATGTACCAATGGTTCTGCACGGCTTACCGCAAGTCTTAGAAATATATTTAAAACATTGCAGATCACAGTTTCCTTGTGCGAATCAAGACCCTGCACTATTTTTATCTGAACGAGGAGAACGGATGAGTTTGGCGAGTATAAAACAGAGATTACTAGCACTACAGAACCTGGCAAGGAACAACGATATTTCTATCCGACAGTTCTCGTGTCACGATTTACGAAGAGCATTTGCAACACACTTATATGAACGTGATCCGAGAAAAATTGAACCAATCAGGCATATGCTCGGACATAGCATGTTAGCGACAACTCAAAGATACCTTCGGCCAAGTTCAAAGTTTATGGAAGAACAACTTCAGAGCTTGACGAGTGGCCATCTAATTCGATTACTTGAGGTGAAACCAGATGCTTAAATGGAAATTGAAACAAGTAATGGTGGATAAGGGTTTATGGACTGGCCAAGAATTACTGGAACTACTAGAACAAAGGGCCGGTATAATATTATCACACCCTGCCATTATGCAACTTATTAAAGAAGAACCTAAAGCCGTTCGATGGCAAACACTTGATGCTTTGTGTACGGCACTTGAATGCAGTCCTTGGGAGTTGATTGAGTATACTCCAACAACGGTGAAGCAAGGAGCGAAAAATAAAGCAGTCGGCGAAAGCGAAGGGGCGATAAGACCGTATGCTAGAAAGCCAAAAGGACAAGCAAAACAAAAACAAACCCTCTATCCAGAAGAAGCGTTCTAAGTTAGCACTTGGAGAAATTCGATTGTGTGTTGCCTGCAATATAAGACAGGCTCGTGAAGGGAGAAAACTTTGCCGAACGTGTGAAACTGATAAATACATGATTGAAAAGTATTACCAGTTTAGAACCACCTTCGATAATGATAAAAGCCGGTTGGGAGTCCTGATCAAGGATTTTATTTCTTATCTGGATAATAGTTATGGTGATCAAAAACGTGAGATTGCATATCGAATTCGGTATACTGTAGAGGCTTTTGAAACAGAGGCAATAACATTAAAAGATAAATGGTCTATCAACGATATTATCCAGATTGAGAAATATCGGGCAACGTTATCAGTTCAGAAGCGTACTGCTTTATACCATTTTGTTGAATTCCTAAAAGATAAGTATGCCTTAAACAACGCATCAGAGGAACTTCGTATTAAGGCTGTAATTGATGATATACCTGATGAATTTAAGATTATAGTAGAAAGTTACCTTGAGTTCTTACGCACATATCGCAAATATAAGTATTACACAAGGTTTCAGTTAGCCTATTCGTTAAAGTACTTATTCAATTTTCTAAAGAAAACATTCCACATAATCGATACCAGGCAGGTAAGTTCTGACCATATTAAGGCTTACTTAAACTATTTACTTTCTATGAATAGCCAAAAAAATGCTTATACACGATTACAGGAAGCATCTAACTTTTTTAAGTGGGCCCGGAAAGATAAATTAGCATTTTCAAATCCTTGTAGTGGGATAAAACTCAGTTATGGCAACGAATTAACACAGCCGTTGGATGAACAGAAGCAAGCAAATCTCTTAAAGAGATGGCTGGATGATGAAGGTGACCCAAGAGAGGCATTAGTCGGTATACTCTCTTTAATTTATGCTTGTTCAAGAGAAGAACTTCGTTATTTACCATATAACTGTATTGTAGGTGACAAAATCATCATCCCAGGCCGTCCAATTAATATTAAACTTACCCCCATTATTGAAAACATATTTAAGCGGTACCTTTCATGGCGAGAAACAAAATGCAAAGGAGCTCATAACGACTACTTAATAATATCTCGAATATCATATAAACGAAATCAACCTGTTGGCCCTGAAGTTATAGGTTACTTATTAAAAGAAATAGGAATAAACGTTCGTAAACTTAGAAGTACAAGATTCCATGATATCGCCCGTTCTGGTCACCTGAAACTACTGGAAGGATTAGGATTAAGTTTTATGGGAACGCAACCTTATATTCAAGCAGCAGCACCAGTTTTGCTCATGAACATTGATATATTAGAGCCGGAAAAAAGCAGATAATTACATAATTATCTGCTTTTTTGTATAAATATGGCAGGGGATATAATGTATTTAGAGAATTTTATTAATATATATGTAGAACAGGAGGAGTTACTTATGAAATTATTAATTTTACACTTGAGTGATGCACATTTTAAAAACATAAATACGATTACACGTGAGCGGCGAGAAAAGATAATTAGTTCCTTAAGTGTAATTAAAAAAGTTGACGAATGCTTAATTCTCTTTTCAGGCGACATAGCTTATCAGGGTATACCTAATGAATATAAACATGCAGGTCATTTTTTAGGGACTCTAGTTGATGGAATAAAGGATAAATTTAATTTATCTAAATACATTAAAGTCTTTGTAACGCCTGGAAATCATGACCTGGTTTATGGTGCAAATCCACGGACCAGTGATACAATAGAGCAATATTATAAAGACAAAAAACAGGATGAGATTCTATTATCTGAAGAACCCAAATTATTCGAAGATTTTTATCAATTTGCTTGTCGCAATCATTGCTTTAAAAATAATAAAATCTTAGACCAACATTTTATTCAATATAACGATTTGAAAATCAAAGTAAATTTAATAAATTCTGCATGTTTTTCAACACTAGACAATGACAAAGGCAATCATCATCTACCTATAAGTTTAATTGAAAGACTTTATATAAACGATTATGACATAAGTAACAATGTTAATATTGCTATAACTGTCATGCACCATAATCCAGAATGGTTCAATGAAGATATTAAACCGCGTTTTATACAAGCTTTATTTGATGGTACATCACTGTTGTTCTTAGGACATGAACATAACCCTCAAAACAAAAAGACAATACTTAATGATGCTGCTCTTTTAAATATACTTGGGGGTGGAGTCTTAGGCGATAACCAGAATCCTGATAGTAGTAGCTTTAATGTTGTTACTATTAATACAGCTAATGAGGAGGTTGAAATTTATCAATTTAATTGGAGTCCTAGATCTCAAATTTATAAACATAAAAAAGTAAGTGATAGTAAACTTATTCATAAAAAAGCTAAAGGATATAAATTATTTCCTACAGATAGTTTTTATAACTTATTAGGCCAAGATGGAAAACACAAAATTTCTAAGTCATTCTTAGACTATTTTGTGTTTCCTAGATTGAGCTTAAAGAGCATTGATAAATTTATTGATAATAAAGAGATTTGTGACCAAGAAACATTCTTAAAAGAGTTGTTGGAAAAAAGGAAAATCATTATTGAGGGCAGTGATAATACAGGTAAAACAACATTGTTAAAATATTTATACATTAATTTATTAAAAACTAAAATTCCAATGTTATTCTCTTCTGAAGATATAAAAGATAAATCTGTGAATCGTTTGATCAAAGAAACCTTTCGTGTTCAATATGGCGAAGATGAGAGTGATTTTATTAAGTTCCAACAAATAGATTCTTCGCTCAAAGTGGCTTTAGTAGATGATATAACTAAAATTAAGGAAAATACTATAGTAAAATTCCTGAGTATTCTTAATGAAGAATTTGATTATATTGTAATTTCTACAAAAAGTGAAATAAATTTAAATTTGTTGCATATTGCTAAAACCTATTTTGAAGAAAATGAATTTACAACTTATCAATTGCGGCATTTTTATTCTGATAAAAGAAGAGAATTAATAAAAAATGTAACATGCCTTTTAAAAGATGATACCAATTCACAAATTGATTTGTTTGTGAAAAAAACAAATGATTTTATAAAAAATCAATTCCAACTATTTAGGATTGATCCGGATTTTATTATTCAATATATTAGATATTATATTGAAAATAATATAGGTAATACTAAAAATAATAATATTTTTAATATTATTTTTGAGAATAATATTGTAAATGCAATAATGGAATGTAATCCTCAAGAATCAGTTGACATAATTTTTGTGCTATTAGAAGAATTAGCTTATTTTATTCATTTTCATAAAAAATATCCTATTAAAAGGATGGAGTTTGAGCTAATTGTAAAACAATATAATGATGAATATGGCCAAAATGTTAAAATAAAGAATTTATATGATGTGGTTACTAATGCCAAAATACTAAAAGATGTTGGCGATAGCTGGGATATAAAATTTTGTAATAATAATTACTTAGCATTTTTCGTTGCTAGAAGATTAAATAGAAAATATAATGAAGAACATAATCCGGAAGATTTGTTATATATATTAAATAATATTTGTTTTGGAATTAATGGAGATATCATTTTATTTCTAACTTATATAACTCAAAATACACAAATTTTAAATTCTATTTACAGTGCAGCAGAATCACATATGGGATCTTGGGATGAGTTCAATTTTGTTAATAATAATATTAATTTTATTACTAGATTTAAAGACAAGTTAAAAATTAATCCTCCAGATAAATCAGCCCCAAAAAACATAATAAAGTCTGAGACAGAATCTGAGAAAAAAGTGCACAGTAAAGAGATTATTGAAACTGTTGATATTTATGATTACAATGAAGAGGAAGTGACTTTAAAAGTTAATCAGATACTAAAAGCAATCAAATATACTGAAATGATTGCAAAATCTCTACCAAATTTTTCGCATATCTTAAAGCGTGAAGTTAAGGATGAAATAGTAAAGAACATATATAGCTATCCTAATAAAATTATATATAGTTGGCTGCATGAAATAGACAATGATTTTGATCTTATAATTGACGATTTGGAACTATATATAAATAGTAAAATAGATAACTCAAAAAAAATCACAAAGGATAAAGTCGGTATAATTTTAACAAAATTAGCGATTGTTTCAATACTTAATATATATGATCTGATCGCTAATATTTCTACTGACAAAAAAACAATTAGTATTCTCAATGGTTATGAAACTAAAGGAAATATAAATTATTTAATACAAAACATCATGATGGAAGAGAATATAGCAAATATCGATTCGGTAATTGAAAAAGCAGACTATCTGTATAAAACTACCAAAGATCCAATAATAAAGCACTTTATACAACAGATTATACGAAAGTGTTTAATATACAATGATAATATTGAACCTAGTAAAGAACGGTACTTACGATCAAAATACTTTGATAATACGCAGCAACAATCCTTACTCCTTGCGAAGTCATTTCAACGCATAAAATAAATGAGCAAGTAACATGTTGGTCCTACCCCAACTGGCCATTTTTATTTTTAAAGATAACGGCCTAACTTTAAAAATAATTTAATGCATGTCATATCGCCACGCTGATGTTACTTGCCTAATATATTATATGTTCTAAATTTTGGAAAATATACATAAATGCACATACGACCAAAGCAAATAGACAGTACAAATTTGTTTTGGTCGTATATTTAAATAATAAGATCAAAGAGATATGATTGATATAAAGAACAATAGTTTCTACTATAGATTAGCTAATGTAAATCCTAATACAACTACTACTTACATTTTACATTATCGGGTTTACTTCACATAATAGATATTATCGGACATAAAATAATGGGCAAATTTGTAAGAGGGACTACTAAAAAAGCTTACCGGTATAATAAATCCGGTAAGCTTTTTTATATAGCCATAAAAATAATATTATATTATTCTTTTGCGTGGGCTCATAACTATTATTTAATTCTCAGTCTGCAAAGCAACCACGCTGCCCATACAATATTTTTCACGCAGACGGGGTTTTTCAATTTTGCCGGTTGGATTACGCGGCACCATATCAAAAATAATTTTACGTGGTCGTTTGTAACGTGGTAATGCCGAACAAAATTCGATAACATCTTTTTCGGTGCATGGTGATTCAGGCTTTAGTTCGACGATGGCGGCGGCAATTTCGCCCAAACGCTGGTCAGGAAGGCCGATTACGGCCACATCCTTGATGTCATCATGGCGATGCAGGAAATCTTCGATTTGTACTGGGTAAAGATTTTCGCCGCCAGAGATAATAACATCTTTTTTCCGGTCAACTAAATAAATAAAGCCATCTTCATCCATGCGAGCCATATCGCCGGTTAAGAGCCAGCCGTTTTTTAGTACGGCGGCTGTGGATTCCGGGTCCTTATAGTAACAGTTCATTACCCCAGGGCCTTTTACAATAAGTTCCCCCACATTGCCTTTGGGAACCAGATGGCCCTCTTCATCAATAATCATGGCTTCCCAGCCATAACCAGACTTACCGATGGCCCCTACCTTATGAATATTTTCCATACCCAGATGAACACAGCCTGGGCCGATAGATTCACTTAAGCCATAATTTGTGTCATATAGATGGTGGGGAAAGTGTTTTTTCCAACGTTGAATTAGACTAGGCGGAACAGGTTGAGCGCCAATATGCATGAGACGCCACTGATCAAGATTATAGTCCTTCAGCTTTATTTCGCCGCTTTCAATGGCATCAAGAATATCTTGCACCCAAGGCACGAGCAGCCAGACAATGGTTGCTTGTTCTTCAGAAACAGCCTTTAGAATCCACTCAGGTTTCACGCCACGGAGCAAAACAGCTTTGCTGCCTGACAAAAAGCTGCCAAACCAGTGCATTTTGGCGCCGGTATGATATAGTGGCGGAATACAGAGGAAATTATCATTACGGGTCTGCTGGTGATGGCTTTGTTCGGTGTAACAAGCTGATAGCAGACTGCGGTGTGAGTGCAAAATGGCTTTAGGAAAACCGGTAGTTCCCGACGAAAAATAAATGGCGGCATCATCTTGCTCAGTGAAAGTAATCTTCGGTTCTGTAATTGAACACTCAGCAGTAAGCTGTTCATAGCTTTGCGCATAAGCCGGACAGTTTTCACCAACAAACAAGTACATGCTAATAAACGGCAGTTTATCGCTGATTGGTTCCATACGGTCGACAAACTCAGGGCCGAAAACTAGTGCAGTTGCATCGGCCAATTCCAAACAGTATTTTATTTCATCCGAAGCATAGCGGAAATTCATCGGTACTGCTACAGCACCGGTTTTAAGAATACCAAAATAAATTGGCAGCCATTCCAGGCAATTCATTAATAAAATGGCAACTTTATCGCCTTTTTTTATTCCTTTACTTAACAGCAGATTTGCAACTTTATTGGCTTTGTCGTCAAATTCCTGCCAGGTCATCTCGCGGCGAAAACTTGCCGCTGGATTAGTTTCAATCAGCTCGAATTCACGCCAGGAAACGACATGTTTATCCTGCAGCTCTGGATTTATCTCGATCAGACTGATCTCGTCCCCGAACTGACAGGCATTACGGGAAAGTATTTCTGTTATTACCACTTGCTTGTTCCTCCCTATTCTACCATTCTACTTTACTACCAGAGAAAACATCTTAACTACCTACCATGCTTACAAACTACACAAATCTACAAATTAAAAAATCCCATCACTGTATTTCTACAGGGACGGGATTACTAATCCGTGGTACCACCCTGCTTGCTCTAAGCAAGCCACTCATATCAGGTACAGGAGCCAATCTCCGATACCTTTGCCTGTTTAACGGTAGCATTCCGGCGCGGCCTACTCAACTCTTTTCAACCTGCTGCTCAGGAGTGTATTTCTGAGAGTCTGCTTACCGGTTTGCACCAACCACCGGCTCTCTGAAAAGCCCGACAAACGTACTTCTCTCCATCATTGCATTTAACTATTTACTTACTCGTAATTATAGCACAAATATTCCTTGTGTCAATAATCAGATATAATTGAATCCCCCGCAAGTCAAGAACTTGCGGGGGATTCCGGCACTGCCTACTGACTTGGTACGGTAGTAAGCTTTTCCTTGCGGACAACTTACCGCTTCCCGAGAGCCTTCAGCCACTCGTACGACCAAGTTGTGCGCTGTTAGTGCCGCCTTGTAAACTATCTCCCGTCAGCGCCATAACCCCTCCGGTTATTTTTGGTACGGGTTTGATAGTTTTGGCAGAGGAACTATCCGAATATCCTCAACCGAGTTGCTGATACCTTCTTAGGTATCTTCCGAACAGCTCCTCTTCTTGTCTTAACTATATCATGATATAAGTTAAGATACAAAACATTTTCAGAAAATTATGTAATATTTTGTCTTTTATATAAGAAATAAAAATCATAGATGTATTACCAGACAAAAAAACAGGTTCTTTACTCTCTTAAGAGATATAAAGAACCTGTTATCTATCAGTGAGCAACTAATCGACGTTTAATTTCTTAATTGCTTCTTCCATATCTGCGACCGTAATATCGTCAACCATAACATCAAGCCCAATTTCCTTGGCTAATGTCATCCAAGCTTTTGCGTCTCTGCATTCCGTAACTTTCTTGGCAAAATCTTCATCGGTTTTCATTTTTTCAATAAATGCCCTCGGAGCTTCGACGCTCATAAAGCTCCCGCCTTCCTAGCTTTTATTGTTAATTTTATTATAGCATATAAACCTAGCAAGACCATCCAAAAAGAATAGGCTTCACGCTTTATTACCTATAGATAGGTTAGCACCCATACTGCAATGATGGTTTAAAGTGTATAAGCGCTACTACAGGATTGCATACTAGAGTAAGAAAGGGGTTGAAACTATGGATAAAATTGCACTACTTTTAGTTATTATTGGTGCACTCAATTGGTTGTTAGTTGGCATATTCCAAATAGATTTGGTTGCCGCAATTTTTGGTGGTCAACAGTCATTGCTAAGTAGGGCTGTATATTCATTGGTCGGAATAGCTGGTCTTTGGAGTATCAAGTTTTTGTTTAGCGAGCGAACTTCTTCCAATTTTGTAGCACAACCTGCTCTAAAGCACATGCCAAATAACGATGACGATGACTGAAGCAAACAGAAATTAAGGCTAGCAGATGCTAGCCTTAATTTCTGTTTGCTCCTGGTAGACTAAGAAAAGCGCCATTATGGGCGCTTTTAAAAATATATAAGTAATTTAAACCGCAGTTGCAGCTTTCCTTGTCGCATATGAGACATAGTCTTTTAAGGAATTAATCAATTCAATACAGTCTTCATCGTTTAATTGTTCAAAAGGTATATCTCCTATTACATGACTTATCCAGGCGTCAATTTCTCTGGTTGCGTAACCTAAGTATACCATTTGATTCCGTAATGAATAAATTTCATCAACCATATAATCACCCTATAAAATTATTTTTATCTTAATTCGTCATTGTTTAACAGACATCCTTAAGATAAAAGAACTATTTTTCTTAGGAAAAAAGTCCTGATTTTAGACAAACAAAAAGAGCATAAAGCTCTCATTTTATGGCAGCATTATATTCTTGCACTTTATTCCGGTACATTTGAATTACTCGTATCGCTTCGGGTGAATTTGCACCTTTTTTACTTATAATTTCATGCATTTGTTCTTGTAACAGCTCTACTTCTTTCCACAACTCTTTTGGATCATGCATAGCTTACACCATCTTTCTAATTGCTATACTTATTATAACACAAAACATTTGTTCGATGTAATAGTTATTTTTATATTTGTTTTGAAGATTTTTGTCCTTTTCACATTATTTCTAGTAATACTCCTGCAAACCACGCCTTATTAATCAAACCATTGATACATTATATATACATCCACAAATCCTTTTTCCTTATGATTACAAGCATTATATAATGTACCAACAATTTTAAAGCCACACTTCTTCCATAGTTCAACAGCAACTCGATTAGTTGATACAACGTAATTAAATTGCATTCCCTTAAATTCCAAATTTTTTGCTTCGTTAAGGGAATGTTCACACAAGGCTCTGCCTATTCCTTCTCCACGACAATTTGAGTTAATAATATATCCCGCATTGCAAATATGAGCTCCCAAGCCTGGTTGATTAGGTTTTATAAAATATGTACCTACAATCTGTCCATTTTTTAAAGCTACATATGTTGCTAACGGGATATCCATCCAAATACGAAAACCTTCTTCTTTAGAGGTATCAGGTGAGAAAGAATAAGTATCTCCCTTAGAAAAAACTTCATGTATAATAGGCCAAATTGCTTCAAAGTCCTGATTTGCTGCACGCCTTATCTCAATCAATTATTTAAACCTCCTTAAGGGCTTATTTTGCTTCATACAATTTATACAATTCGTTAAATGGAATAAAATTCCTCTAAATGGCATTTAGTTTTTAGCGTTCTAATCAATTTTCTCGTCTCACAGATTGAGCATAAAAAAGAGCCCGAAGGCTCAATTAGGGCATTTTCTGCGGGAACGAGAAGGTTTCTTGAGTTGCGGGATCGAGCAAAGCTCGATGATGGTTTTAAATATTGCCAAAATAGATGCAACTATCGTTAGTACATCTTTAAAAGTAATAACCCCCACAATACTACCCCCTTTATAAAATAATGCATAGGGTGACCATGAAGGAAACAACACTTTACCTAACTTCAGTTTACCTCTATTTACAATTAATGTAAATCAATTCTTGTCTTCTTATTCTTACAACTACCGACAAAATAGCAGCCGAAACTCAGTATTTTAAATCACCTCCTTACCATATAATCCGTATAATAGAGTACTCGAACAATAAGGTGGTGATAATTTGATTATCGAGTTTAGTGAAAAGAAGTTTAAAGCTGAAGTTATAAATATGGTCCGCCCGTTAGGACTAAGTAAAGGTCAAATTGAACAAGTAGTAGCTCAAGCCCTACTTGCGGTCAGGAGATCAAGTAAACCAGTAAAAATGTAATTCAGGCTGTCCTTATGGTTTATTAATATTCTTCCAATAAAGGTTCAGTATCATATGTCTTAAATACCTACATTGGAGGATAAAACAAAATGCACGTCTTGGATAATATCGGTGAACATATAACACAGGTTGCTCAAAAAATAGATAGCTCAAACATATCCTGTAGAGCTAAAATAAGGATATTTGATGAATTAGAGAAATTAGCTATAAAATATAATGAGATAAGACAAGCACAAGCTGATTGTGATGAGTAACATCTTCTCTTCTGTGCCGCCTGCTGACCGTCTACTTGCTTGATTTGGCAAGCATAGCTGCCCTTTATGTAGTTTCGCGGCTGGTGTGTTAGTTTTCAAAACTCTCATCCTGCATAAATAATAATAAGCTGCATACCCTACTATCAAAATTTGTTTTTTGGAGGCATTTATGGATAAAGCTACCGAGAAAGCTAATGAGTCAGTTGGGTATAGCTCGAATAACCCTGAGCCACCATCCCTTAAAGAAGATTCAGAACAACTAGAAGAAACTACACTACGTTCGGCTGTCGAATATGATCTTAAAGAAAAAATTACACCATCATAGCGGGAACTAATCCCGCTTTTTCTTTTGCCTACTCTCACCCGCATAAATAATCTCTACCAGCGTTTCAATTGGATTGGGCATAAAAAAAGAGCCCGAAGGCTCAATTAGGGCATTTTCTGCGGGAAAGAGAACGTTTTTTTGCTTTGCGGGTTCGAGCAAAGCTCGATGATGGTTTTAAATATAGTTAAAGTAGATGCAACCATAGTTAGTACATCTTTAAGAGTAACTCATGAAGGAGACAACACTCAACCTAACTTCAGTTAAAATTAGATAAGGTTTATTTGGGAGAAGTTTTGTAGATACTCGCACGCTGTACTTCTGTTTCGAGCCGGATTACCTCAGCAACATACGTAAAATCCGGTCGCTCTCCTTCCAAGCGTTGTAGGCTATACAGGTATTGCCTACTCAAATCGTACATCAACAGGTATTCTTGCCCTGTTTCCGTAATTAACAGTTTAAACTGGATTGGATTAACCTCTGCACATTCAAACTTTTTTCCTGGTGTATACACCGTTACCATAATGGAAATCCCCTCCTGTTTGTTGTGTGTTGTGTTTACACAACGGTATCGATAAAAAAATTCTTCTACCGTCTTCCCCAGCTCTTTAGCAATTCGCATCATAACTTGACCGCCTGGCGTGGCATTGTTTCTTTCAATTTCCGACAGATAAGGTCTGCAAATATCTACCTTTTTAGCTAGTTTTGCCTGGATTACTTTAGACCGTAAAGCCTTTCGGTACTCTGCGACTTTGTTTTGTATAACATCCCTCCTTTCCAGATAAACTAGTCTGTTGTTTTTGCATTACACTGTAAATGTTAAACAACATTTAGCTGCTTGTCAAGAATAAACAACAGATTTGTCTAGAAAACATTTTATTTGAATTTCGCATAACCCATTTATTTTTTGTAGTGTATAGTTTACAATGTATACGGAGGTGTAAGTTATGATTAACAACCTATTAGGCGAGTACGTAAGAAAAAAACGCGGAGATAAATCCCTGCGCGAATTTGCTAAGATATGTAAATTAAGCCATACGCATTTAGATAGTATCGAAAAAGGATATGACCCCAGGACGGGTAAACCAGTTTCCCATACTATAGAAGCTCTGAAAAAGATAGCTACCGGATCTGGCGAATCCTTTGGTGACTTTTTAATAGCTGCGGGGTTTATTGATAACGGCTTTATCCAGCATAACGGGGATATTAATTATGTTTTGCAAAATTCCCCCAAAATTGTAGCTGAAAACGCTACAAACTATGGTATTCCTATGGATAATTATAATACGTATACCCTCCCTATATATGGCAAAGTTACTGCCGGTCCAGGGGGTTTTGCTTTAAATGAGTTCTTAGGCACTGAACAATGGATTACTACAAAAAACGGCGATGGTGAAAATTACTTCATGCTGCGAATTAAAGGTGACAGTATGTACCCTCGCTTCTTTCCCGGTGATTTCGTGATAGTAAAACCTCAAAATGACGTAGATAGCGGTGACCCAGCTATAGTTATAATTGATGGCGAAGAAGGCACATTAATGCGGGTTAAAAAAGTAGCTAATGGTATGATTTTTTGCTCAGACAACAGCTTGTATCCTGACAGGGAATTCTTTGACGAAAAAGCCGCTTCTGTAAAAATAATCGGTAAAGTTGTAGATCTTAAACCCGGGAGGTTATAAAAATTGTATCGGCTGAAACGTTCACGCGATTCCTAAAAAAAATAACCCCCAGCTATACTAAGCCAGGGGCTGTTAGATTACGCTGTTAAACTGCAAGCGGCTATGATATAATTTATTCAACAAGGAAAAGGAGAAATTAGAATGGACGAGTTGCTTAAACGGATCTTAAGTGAAATACAGGATCTGAAAAAGAACATGGCCACTAAACAAGATTTAACTGGGATTAATGAAACCATGACCAAGGAAATTGAGACAGTAAATGAAACCATGACCAAGGCATTTAAGACACTAAATGATAAAATAGATTCACTTGCAGCTGAAAGCCAGAAGGACGTTATTGCTATGATCGGCCTTATAGATAAGAAACTAGATAAAAAATTAGATCAGATCGAAACCAAAATTGACATTTTAGATCATCGAGTGGCAGCGCAAGACGGTGAAATTAAACTCTTAAAGCTGGCCAAGTAAATACAAAATCACAGGGGCAAGGCCGACATGGCCTTGCCCCTGATTTTATCGTTTGTGTTTTTAGGTTACCGAATCTGTGATTTGATTATTTACTGCTGTAGGATAAGCACCTCCAGATACGTTGTCTAAATCACGGTCTTGTAAATTTTTATTTTCCGGAGTTGATTCTTCCTGGGCAAGGCCTTGGTCTATTTTTTCCTTAGTAGATTTGGTACTCACAAGATCCCCTCCACTTATTAAATCTATTGTATTGATTATACCATTTTTCATCCATGTCATCAAAGAACACGCATTATCTTATCCTTTATTGCACATAACACAGGTCCAATATTGCTATGGATTACCCAGGTTGCAGAAGTGTCCAGCGGTGTTGGTTCCTGGTTGATAATTAATAATTTTGCACCGTTGGCTAGAGCAAACTGTGGCAAATAATTGGCTGGTGACACGGCTAAGGATGATCCAAGAACCACATAAAAATCAGCTGCTTTACTATGTTTTACGGCAGAATCCCAGGCCTTTTCGGGTAAGCTTTCACCAAACAAAACTACCTCAGGACGTAATTGGCCACCACATTGTGAGCAGAGACATTCCTCGCCATAATGATAGTTCACTTGCTTATACCAAATTGAGTTTTGCGGCAGCAGCTTGTTGCTATCATATACTGCAGAGCATCTTTGGCAGCGAACAGTTCGTAATGATCCATGTAGTTCGATAACATTTTCGGTATTTGCACGTTGATGCAGACCATCCACATTTTGTGTTATTACAACCAGCTTCCCTTTTTGCTGTAAGGTTGTAAGCGCATGATGGCCTTGATTCGGAATTACATCCGATAACTTCTTTATGCGCAACTGATAGAAAAAATAGAATTCATCAGGCTGCTCTTTTAGTGCGTCCAGTGTTGCCAAACTTTCAGGATTCGTTTTCCAAAGACCCTGAATAGATCTAAAATCAGGCAGCCCTGACTCAGTACTCATACCGGCTCCGGTAAATACAACAACATTTTGAGCTTGTGCCCAAGCGTTAGCAATTTCGGCTATTTTCTCTTGTTCAATATCCATTTGCTCATCTGCCCTCCAGCCGTTATTTGATTAATTGATAAAATCACAGATACCAAGTGATAGCTTTTTCAGTTAGTATTCTCACGGTATTTCGTTATTTCATGAGTCGAGGATGCTGATTCTGGACAAGGCTTGAAAAATGCTCGAATACTGTGGTTCTTCTTCGAGCCGGCTTACCTCATCAATAAAGGTGAAATCCGGCCGGTCTCCTTCCAAGCGCTGTAGGCTATACAGATATTGCCTACTCAAACAGTACATCAACAGGTACTCTTGCCCTGTTTCAGTAATTAGCAGTTTAAATTGGATTGGATTAACTTCTGCACATTCAAGCTTTTTACCTGGTGTATACACCGTTACCATAATGGAATTACCCTCCCTTTTTTACTACGGAGGCTTTCTATGCCCTCCTGTAATCACCCAGCAATGGGAATTTTACAGGAGGAAATTAAAAAGGATCACAAATGCAGGATTATTCATCCTACACATGCGATCCAATCGAAACTTGCAGCAGTATCAAGCTACAGAGAGTACGGAAACCCTGTAGCTTGATATGAATCAAGTTAATATGGCATGCAGTCGCACAGCTTGCAGTCTTTTCGCGACAATCAATATACCGGAATTGCCAAAACTTGTAATCAAGCCGGCAAGCGGGTATAATAAGATTGTCGTCGTAAACAGCTTGCTGTTACGTGTAGGTGCTGATCCACCTGCTCGTGCCTATAGGTGGTGACACACCTATGGGACACGGCGACTCTAACTTTTTAATTTCCATCCTTTTCTAATAATAGTATGTTTTGGTATAAATTGCAAGTGGGTTTAAGAAAAATAGACAGCCGTGAGGCTGTCTATTTTAGATCCGGCGTACATAATGCTTATTAGGTACGCCTTTGTCGGCGCAAAGATATTCAGATAATTTTAGCTATCAACTGAATAAGATTAAAATATTTTCCGCCCTCAGCTTCCATCATTTTGATGTCACCAGCGACAACAGGGTGATAAGCGGTCAGCCACTCTTGCCACGCCTGTTTGCAACAGGCCATTTCACGACTGTCCACTAGTTCAATACCCTCTGCCCTCTTCCACAAATCTTTCCACCAAGCAAGAGAGTGCAAGGTTCTTGCCATCTCGCTATTCCAAAACGGCTGCATTTCAGCGGGAACATTTTTCTCAAATTCGTAGTTTAAGCCGGGAATAGCCACAGCAATATAGCCGCCCTTTTTCACAAAAGGAATGAGCGACGGGAGCATTGCCGCCGTATCACCGAAATAATGGTAAGCATCCACGGTGAACAATAAGTCAAAATATCCATTGGCGAAAGGCAGCCCTTTGGTTGCGTCTACGAAAATTGGAACGGCCTTATCAGCAATCCCGATAGCTTGGAAACGCTCATAGTTTTCAGTTGGCGAAATCCAAAGGTCGGCGGCGAAAACGCACGCACCAAATTTTTTCGCTAATAAAAAAGTGGAAAGGCCACACCCGCAACCAAGGTCAAGTATTCGCATATACTCATTGATGTGTAGGTGTGACGTTAATTCCTCCGCCACTCGCATGGCGTTTGGCCCCATCATAGTGGCTTTCAAGAACTCAGCATTTTTAGCATTAGAAATAAACTGGTTTGTAAATGTAAACATGTTATCTTCCTTTCTAATTTTGCCTTATAGAAAGAAAATAAAAAAAGCGCAGTATGCTACTGCGCTACAAATTACACCCTTATAAAATGGATGCTCATTCAATCTGTAAGGCAGTTTTTGACAACACAAATAAGAGCAAAACAATTGCTCATTTTATGCGCTTAACCTAAATCCTTACAGAATTACCGACATCAATACACTCCCTTTTTCCTTAACTTACTATATATATATCATGGCAATATCAGTATGTCAAGGTAATAAATGGCTTATCGTTCAAAAATAAAAAATGAACTATGGGGTTCTAGGTGAACTAATAATACGAATGCTTTCAGAGATATTTGCTACATATAGCAATACTACACGAAAGTATCTATGTTTAATAACGAATTTATTAAATATTACAGCTACCAAGGCTAAGAGACTGCTGCCAATTAGCACCGGCGCTAAAAGAATATCTAAAGATAATCCCCATTCTGACATTATTAGTATGGGATTTGCTGCTGCAGGCGGGTGTAAGATCCGAAGTAACTGCATGGCAGCAATCGCAACGCCAACTCCTAACGCATAAGCCCACCACTGTTGACCAAAACAATAAGAACATATAATTCCGACTATACTCGATATAACATGCCCGCCAATAATATTTCGTGGCTGAGCAAAAGCACTATCTGGAATGACAAATGCAATAAAACAAGTTGCCCCTAACGGGGGCATAATGAAATTAACACCAGTTATAGTAGATATATAGGCGACTGTCCCAATCCCGAGCATTGCTCCTATTGATGAAGTAAAGATTCGTTTTATGTTGAGCCGCCGATGGTACCACTTCTGATGATTAGATATCTTACTATTCGCGGCTGACATTTCTCTACCTCATTTTCTATTCATTTGTATTGAAATTACCTTTTATTGATTTTGTGTTGCCTTAATAAACTATGTACGTCTACCATGTTTGCTTCCCCCCTCACGTTTTTCTATCCAAGTATAACACTATAAATAGTTTTATTACCGTGCGGAAGGTCACAGGGGCTCTCAAGCATGGCTTCTTCTTTGAACTCTAATAAGACGCAGCAATAATACAGCCGCACTAACAGCCAATCCGGCAATAAATCCAATCCAGTAACCAAACGGACCAAAATCTTGATGATATGACAAAAGATAACCAACTGGTAAACCAATAATCCAATAGGCCAATAAAGCCATAATAAAAACTACTTTAACATCTTTATATCCTCTCAGCACCCCTTGTATGGGTGCCGCTACAGCATCAAAGAGTTGAAAAAATACCGCATATAACAAGAACTGCTGTGTTAACTGAAGTACTTCATAATCATTTGTATATAAGCCGGCTACTTCTTGATTAAATAATACTAAGCCTAACGCAAAAAAGATTGCGGCGAATACAGCAAAACCAATACCCAGATAAGTATACATACGAGCATCCCGGAATCTTTTTGCCCCTATTTCAAAACCAACAACAATAGTCAACGCCATACTGATACTTAGCGGTAACATATATACTAATCCGGCAAAATTGATGGCAGCCTGATGAGCGGCAATGGTAACTGTACCAAATCGCGCCATTAATATAGCCACAACACCAAAAATACTTGTTTCGCAGAAAATTGAAAAGCCAATAGGTATGCCTATGGACAACAGTTCCTTCCATGCCGGTAGCGAAATAGGATGGAATTTTTTAAATATGGAGAAAGAGCTAAACTGTCGCATACGCAAGACAATCACGCCACTAATACAGAGAATAATCCAATAGGTAATGGCAGACGCGTAGCCGGATCCCACACCTCCTAAACGCGGAAAACCCCAATTACCGAAAACCAGCAAATAATTAAGTACCACATTAATCGGCAAAGATCCCAGCGTGATTAGCATGGTAATGCGCGTAAAGCCAAGTGTATCAATAAAACAACGTAGCACTGTGCTAAGAAACAGCGGAACAATTCCCCAAGCAATAGCCGCTAAAAAACGGTAAGCAATATCAAACACAGCTGGTTCAAGATTCATAAAGGCAAGAATCGGCTCAACTAAAAATACACCGGCAACTAATACAACACCTGCAAGTGCAATAGCTAGATAGATTCCTTGGGTTACAACGAACGGTATCTCTTTATGACGTCCCGCGCCGTTATGCTGGGCAATTATTGGCACAAGTGCCATCAGTATTCCGTTAATTCCTGTAAACACCGGCATCCAAAGATTCGCTCCGATGGCCACACCCGCCAGATCATTCTGACTAGCATGACCTGACATTATGGTATCAAAGAAACTTAAGGAGCATAAGGATATCTGCGTAATAAATAACGGTAATAAAATAATAACTAACTGCCTAATTTTCCCTTGCAGTGTACGTGTTCGCTTCACTATCGGCCACCTCAATATACATATAAACACATTCCATTTTATAGTCTAAGTCGTAATTGATAATTATACGCGAAAAAACCTCAAATAACAATCTCACAGCTGCAGTATCGTTTGAAATACAATCGAATAAACCTCAACTTGGCAGGCAACATGAAAAACACCCAGCTTAATAGCTGGGTTGGAGAAATGCTCACGGATATTAGGATGAGATATTTGATTAAAGGCGTGATATGGTGACGGAGTTGTCATCAACCTACGTCTATTCCGCCCAATTATTAAAAGACTTACGAAGGTTGTCGTAGACAGTATGAAGTAGTGCCACTTTATGAATTATTTACATAGTATATAGCAAAGTTCTTATCAATTTATAAAGGAGCTGATTAAGATGTCAGCCTACAACCCTTGGGGTAATCCTTATTGTAATCACCCCTGCTTGGGATGTCGGTATTTTAAACCCACTCCGGTTATGAAAGGTTGTGCAAAAGTAGGTTCCTATAATGGTGTTGTTAATGGTAATGCGGTAAATGTTCGTTCTGGTCCAGGTACGAATTATCCAGTGCTTTTTCAAGTAAATAAGGGGGTGCGTGTCAAAGTCATGATGAGCCAAGATGATTGGCTGTACATTATGACCTATCCAAGCAATGGTGAGCCAGGATATCGCTATGGCTGGATTTATGCTCAATATGTTACTCCCCTTATATAATTAAAATTAAGCTAGCCAAAAGCAAAATTTTGCTGCTGCCCCGTTACCGTCCAACAATAGCCAAAGTTAATATTTTACTTTTGTCATGACACAAAAGCAAACAGTCTAGGCCTGAAGCCTCCATACGCTGAAAAGCCGGGCGATATTCCTAAAATTTGCAAACTCGCTACATGAACGCTCAAACAGTACGAATTTCTAAAGCGGAATACCACCCGGCTTTTCTCCTACGGAACGCTTTTTCCGATGACTAACCCGCTATAGAGCGGCTTAGTCCCTAGATAATTACGACTAGAATTCAGTTGGCACAAAACGCCATCTGAATTAAGTCTCCATTTATCCGGCAATGGCCAAGGGTTACGGGAGTTATGAGGGTTGCCGTGGATAGTACGAAGGTCACTTAGTTAATTCCAGCCGGTGCCTCTTTATTTTCACTTATAATATCATCCATAGTGGTCGCCAATTCGTTTTGTTTGGTGTTAAGAAATTCCACGAAATCAATTTTTTATCTTCAGGCAATTTTTCAAAATCCTGTAATATCTTTTCTGCTAAGGTCATGATGCCATCTCCTATATGGTTATTCTCCTAGTATAGGGTTTTGGAAAAGACGGAAGCACTTTTTGCGATAAAGTGCGAAGTATCCGGAATTTCCGGATACTTGCCTCTGTAGGGACGTGGTTATTGACATCTTTCCGCAATCACCTCTCAACAATCTCACATTCTTGAAACCCATTAACCTCTAAAAACTCCTTTAATTCCCCCTGATTATTAAAAGACTTATTCATGGTATACGGCCTGTTACCGCCAATGTAACCAATGGTTTTCTTTGTGGGGTTATAGAAATAGGCATGATAGCAGATTTGCCAAAGAGATTTATTCGTTATAGTGGATTTGCCTGCGAAATATCTAGCTTTTCTACATTCAATTAATTCTCCTAAGTCTGTATTCTCCACTATTATCCTCCAATAAATCCAATTTTGACGCTACTCTTTAACACTAGTTAGGTTGAGTTAACCGTTTACAAATCATTCTGTCAGTCATTATTTTCGACATTTACTGCGGTTCATTTTCTCAATTTCCTTACACAATTCGGTAAAAACTGAATTAACTCCTGCAACAATAAACCGCCAACACAACATTGACGGTTTGCTATTACACTTTGTTATATACAATTTCCATAGGAAGACCTTGGCAGTCTTGAGGTTCTTCCGGTATTGTCGCCAAACCTTTTTGCATACCAGTGCAGCCAATAACAGACAACACCATAGCATCGACAAAATCATTTATCACTTGCTTGGGATATTGAGAGAACTTTTCTCTTGAGGTGACAGTTTGTTCATAATGAGCTGGGTCATTTGAAGGAATTTTTTCTCGACAGCAGTCATACTTTTTTCAGCAATATCGGGCTGAGAACAAAGCTTTGTAATATCACCCCTGATATTTCGGTGATGTAAATGCTCAAATTCGTAATATAACAAGTCAGTATCAATAAAAAAACACCCGGCACCATAGGCCGGGCATATGAGGGTAATGTGTATTTTGAGGAGATGTTTTTATTGTAAATTGCAAATTTTAGAATTACCTTAAAAAATAAGAAAAACTCGGATCTAGTTAAGCAACTAATCCTAACATTTTTTTAGTAATCCACTTGTAAAATACTTCGCCACATCTAATGCAAATACATGTATTCCATCCGTGCACCGCTTTATATCCAGCAGTGTGGACACGCCCTCCGCATTCATGTTTAAATACCATACTTGCCTCCCTCAACAAATCAATACAAATAATTGTATGTTATTTGTATTACAAAAGAATTTGTTAAAAGTCAATAAACATTTTACAGCGATTTTGCAAATAAAAAACCGCACCCCGGAGGATGCGGCAGATAAATTTAGGTTTACTTGATAAAGTCTTGAAATACATACACATTGCCTGCACTGTCGAGAGCAACGCCAATACCTACAGTAGTATAATTTGAATTTAAGATATTGGCGCGATGGCCTGAGCTATTCATCAAGGAAGTTTCCGCTGCCTGAATGCTTGTG
>Ga0316604_10001338_pt1 | contig 22175 bp, 16 predicted proteins | sample OWC_soil_day20_C_FD_207650 | JGI IMG/M metagenome (GOLD analysis project Ga0316604, IMG submission 207650) | Wetland soil microbial communities from Old Woman Creek delta, Ohio, United States - OWC_soil_day20_CT | ecosystem: Environmental > Terrestrial > Soil > Wetlands | place: USA: Ohio...
CAGTTTGCGGAGGAGGAAACTGGGCGCCTGATTCAGCCTGAAAAATAAACTTTCGACTTTTTTTAATTTTAACTTGCAATCCACATCCGGATATGATAATATATTTTAGGTTGCTCCGCAGCCAAATAAAATATCCGGGTGTGGCGAAGTTTGGTATCGCGCTTGACTGGGGGTCAAGAGGCCGCAGGTTCAAGTCCTGTCACTCGGACCATTGAAAATGCTCCAAATCGAAAGATTTGGGGCTTTTTTATAACTTTTCAAGCCAAATTATCTAGCTTAGTTTCTTATCATCTAACACTTTGTCTAACATGATAATGAGATATCTACATGGCTTTAATTTCGAGTAATCCGTCTAACGTCTTTGCTGCTTCCTTTTTGCCCTCAAGACTCAAATGTCCGTAGATATCCAACGTAGTAGCTGCTTTTTTATGCCCCAGATATTCTTGGATTTGTTTAATCGAAAGCCATATCGCTGAGCAATGTAGCTTGCTGTTTATTGGTTTTAAACGGTACTGTATTACCATTCTTATCAACAATTTTCATGAACAGTGAAATAAATAAATAAGGATCATTCAATATCTTTTGCAACTTATCCGCTGTGGTCATGCTTTTTCGTTTACTTGGCATTCCACTCCTCCTTTCCGAAAAAATAAAAGCCCCACATGGCTTCGAAGAAACCACATGAGGCGATATGTATGATCTGTGCTTTACCTGTGAGAATGAACTGTGGGAAGTGTGGATGCACACGTATCAGTATCATTTGTTTGGTTTGTCAGTCGATCGATTGCTGCTCCAACGTCATCAAGGAGCTTTTAGATCGATTCCAGCCGGATAAAATTATTATTGAGCCATCCGGTGTCGGGAAGCTGTCTGATATTATAAAAGCCTGTTCGGACTCACTTATTTTGCCTTTCGCAACAGTGAAGGCCAGCATAACAGTCGCGGATGTGAAACGCTGCAAGAGATATCTTGATAACTTCGGCGAATTTTTTGAGGATCAAATTCAAAACGCCGACCTGATTTTACTCAGCCGCACCGAACTTTTTCCCGATAAAGTAAACGACGCCTACAAATTAATGAAAAGCCTGAACCCGCATGCGGTGATCCTTTCAAAACCCCGGGATCAAATTCATGCTGCAGAAATGATATCTCCGCAGGATCATCATCACGAGCATACCGAGTGTTGCGGTCACGCGCGCGGGTGCGGATGTGAAACGATTTATGACTAGATCACGTTATGAAACAAAGTAATCTTGTGGGAAATGGCTGATTCAGCGGTATTTTAAGCATCCATGTTATCAATGTACCAAGCAATAGGCAATCCAGAAATAAGGCCCTCCTTTTACAATCTTCCACAAGTAAGTAGTGCGGCTTATGCAATTTGTATTTATTTGGGGTTTCGGATCGGCTATATTTAGTTGGAGAGAAAAAATAAGGTCATGTTAGAATCCTAAAAAAGGAGAAGTGACAACATGACGCTTGAATCTGCTTAATCTCAACGCCGGTTTGATTAAAATAGATTTGTTTAAACTTACTGACTAACATATTAATTCTATTTTGACCCAATCGATTGTTCTTGGTCGAATTTCCTTTTGGGGTAAACTTACGGATAAAATACTCAGATGGATCAGCAACAAATACCACTTTCTGAGTTTTAACTTCATCGTTACTATCATAGTTGCGAAACACTGGCAACAATTCTTCTGAAATCTGAATGACACCAAAATGTTTATTTTGTAATCTCGCGCTCAATAAATCAATGCTTTCTTTTTTTAGTGAAATAATCTCTTCTAAGAGTAATCCAAGCCAGTACAAACAAATTACTACACTATAAATGTTGCTGACGGTACATAATAACCTTATGATATACACCAATTAATATAATTTTTTATAATACCAATTTCATTATTTGATCGATCTGTCAGCTGAATTGGTATCTACTAACCAACATAAATGAGATAGTAAATCAGAGAGGCTGCAAAAAAGATGGACAGTCCAATATTGAGCCCGGCTCCATTTAAATAAGGGCTTCCGAGTTTCAATTTTGAGGTTAATAGCCCCGCCACAGGACTGATGATCAGAGGCGTTAATAATCCGAATAGCGGCGGAAAGGCGGTTTTTCCCAAGAAAATCAAAATAGTGTATACAATCCAACCCAAAAAGGTGATGCCGACAGCAACGGCCCAGGTTATGTTCAAAAAAAACATATACTCTTCAAACAGCGATTTTCCAGAGGGGTTTGCAGTTTTATTCTTAGAAAACTCCTCAAAAAGGCTTTTACACAATGTCCCGACATAATAGAACGCAACATGCGCTACCGGTGATACACAAAACCCAATGCCAAGTGAAAAGGCCGCAATTGCAGACCATACAGACGGCTCAGCTAAAGTATAAAGGGAATAGATGGACAGCAGCATAAACGGGATGGAAAAATTAGCAATCAATGCTCCAAACCGCAGACGCTTTACGGAACCGGGAAGCATCAAAACAGCCATATCTGTGTTCTTGATTTTTGTGCTTTGAAGAAAATCTTTATATTGTTGCTCATCAGCATCAAAGCCTACCAGAAAAATATCTCCCACCAGCCAGCATACCCCGCTGATCAGTCCTGATACCAAAGAAATAAGAACCCAGTTCATGTATTATTTTCCTCCGCAATCTGCAAATTTCATGTAACTTCATTATGGCGCGTACATCTCCATGCGTACCGTCATCCTCAATATTAAATTTGCCGACATCATCATGATAATGACACCAGTTAGTCTAAGGTAACTTATATTCTACCATATTCTCTGAACTCAATCAATAGCTCGCGGGTCTGATTTTGATCAGTTGCAATCAAAATCAAATTACTTTTCGTCTGCTGTTGAGGCTATTGGGCAGTTTCGTCAGCCATAAATTTTATAATAACGTCACCTTTTTCTTCCGATTTGGATTGTTTTGCGGAAATGGTCGTAGTATAATGCAGTTAGAGATAGCTAACCACATTATACTACGACCATTTTCAGCGATTTTTACACATTCAAAAAGTTGCTCTTCTCTGGACACAACAGCATAGGGTTTCAGATGTGCCTAGTTTCACAGCGACCAATTGATGGTCTGGTTCCGATGTATTAAATAAATTGATCAGGAGTGAGCAGAGATGAAAGTCAGCCACATTATGTACCGGGTGCAGAACCTGGATAAAGGCGTGGAAGAATTCCGCAAAAGGGGCTTCGAGGTGGAATACGGCAAGGAGAAAAAACCCATTAACGCCCTGATTTACTTTTCAGAAGGTCCTTATATCGAGTTGCTTGCGGGCAGTAACATGCCAGCCTTTTTCAAAAAGCTGTTTCGCCTTTTTGGGCAGGATAAGCTAGTTGACAGGTTGGACTCGTATGATACCCATCCCGGCGGCCCCTGTGGTCTGGCATTGGAAAATTACAAAACCGATCTGGAATCGGAAGTTGCTGTTCTAAAGAAATATGGCTACAGTGCATTCCAGATGAAGGTTCGGCGCGAGGATACCAAGGGTCGTGATCTGCGGTTCAAAGTGGGATCTCCGAACGATATTCAGATTCCATTCTTTATGACCTATTTCAATCTTGACCCAAAGCCGAAGGCTTTTGTTCATCCCAACGGGATTGCAAAAATCAGCCATGTAACCTTTGGGACAAGAAAGGATCTTTTCCCTCTGATACAGGAACTGTGCGATGATGAAATGCTGACAATATGTGAGGGCAACGGTGTCAAAGCAGTTGAATTTGCCTACGTGCCCGGGCAGGAAGGCGCGCCTTTTGTCTTGTAACACAAAGATAAAATGAGTTCTTTGGTCACCTTTTTCACAGTTCTATCATGACCTTATTGTTCGTTTTAATCACGATAATCACCGACCGCCCCTTTTTGACTTTACTTTCTGCTTGCCTGGCTTTTCCGTTGGGATCGTTTTAATCTGGGTAAAGAAATACCAGTATTTAAACCCAAGCAGCAGCGCCACCACCAGTCTTCCATAGAAATTTGACATAGAAAAAAACGCAAAGACCAGCATTGCCGAAACCGGCAGTAAAATACACAGCTTTGTTTTCAGCGTCATAGCGCGATTTTTCACGAAGCTTTCCAAATGTCTTCGGTAGAGCCGTGTGGACAAAAACCAGCGATTAAACCGCTCGCTGCTTCTGGCAAAGAAAAACGCGGCTAACAGCAGCAGCGGCGTGGTGGGCAGCAGAGGAATTACAACGCCGACGGCGCCTACTCCAAAACATAAAAAGCCCAGCAATCCATATACAACTTTCATTTATTTCCCCCTGGTTCTTCTGGTTGCAAGCACATGACGTATGGCAAGCACCGGATGGTAAAACAGCATCCGCGGTCCGGCCCACCGCATAACCACGCGGATAACCTCCCGCATATCCGGCCGGTAGCAGTGAACGGTACAGGCAGAGCAAAAGCTCTTTGTCTCCATCAATGGACAAGCGTTGGTCTTTTTTTCGGCATAGGCTGTTAACGCATGGCATTGGGGGCAAAGAGTGTCTTTTTGCCCATGATGGTTCCGGCAATACAGGCGAATCATCTTGGCGATCAGGAGTTGTTCCCGCCTGCGCCTTTGATCTGTATTCATCACCGCATCCTCCCACCGTCTATGGCGTATATGCCATCCGCAATGCCTATAGTGGATTTTCGATGGGAAACCAATACCACGGTGCGCCCCGCGCGCTCCTCTCGAAGCGCCTTCAGGATTATGCCCTCGTTCAAACTATCCAAATTGCTGGTGGGTTCGTCCAGCAACAGCAGGGGCGCGTCGTGCAGGAAGGCCCGCGCCAGCCCGATCCGCTGCCGTTCCCCGCTGGACAGCGTGTCGCCCAGCTCCCCCACCAGAGTATCGTAGCCCTTCGGCAGACCGGCGATAAAATCGTGAATGGACGCCTTTTTTGCCGCCGCAATCACCTCGCCACGGGAGGCGGAAAGCCTGCCAATAAGGATGTTTTCCGCAATACTGCCCTGGAACAGATCCGTGTCCTGCGTCACATATCCCTCGATTTTGCGCAGCCAGCCGGTATCTAAGCCGTTGACATCCTGCCCCGAAACAGAAACTGTGCTTTGTGGCGGAGCCCAAAAGCGCATCAGGAGCCTGAGCAACGTGGATTTTCCAGAGCCGCTTTTCCCGGAAACGGCGATAATCTTCCCCTCGGGTATGGATAGGGAAATGTGTTGCAGCACCGGCGTTTCCTCATAGGAGAAGGTCAGATCGTCCACCTCACAGCCGGTAAAGGAATCGGGTATTTTTCCGTTTGCGATTTCAGGTGTTTCGGGCATTTCCTCCAACAACTCCAGCACACGCTCTCCGGCAGCAAGTGTCAGAGACAGGCTGCTGGAGAGATTCGCGATCGCCGCCGCAGGTCCAAAGGAGGAGAGCATGGCTACCGTAGGAAGAAGGACACCCGCGAAGGTAAGGACACCCCGCTGCCGGAGGAAAAAGGCTGCCGTGAGCATTCCAGCCGTAAATAACAGGATACAGGCTCCCGTAAGAATTCCCGCCAGGCTTTCCAGTGTCTTGAGCCTCTCGTGATCGCGCTCCAGGCTGTCCGTGCGGCGCCCCAGCTCGTCCAGCCGTTCCCGGCCCGCGCCGAATTGCAGCACCTCCCTGAGTCCCCGCAGACTGTCTATGTAGAAACTCGAAAGTTCTCCCAATTTTGCCCGGCAGGCGGCTCCAGTGTCTTTTCCAAACCGCGAGGTCAGCAGCGGCAGAGCGGCCCCCACCGTGAGATAACCCAAAGCGGCAATCAGCCCAAGCAGCCAGTGGAATGACCCGATATATGCAGTCATGCAAACGGACACGGTCACCGCAATGGCCGCTGGGGATATGGTGTGGGCGTAAAACACCTCCAGCAGCTCAATGTCGCCGGTGAGAACAGTAATCAGATTTCCACGCTCCCGCCCCTCCAGCTTGGCGGGACACAGCCGCCGCAAAGCGGTAAACACCTGCTCCCGAATCAGCGCCAGTATTTTAAACGCGATATAATGGTTGCAGGTCTGTTCCCCGTAGTGCAGGATTCCACGGGCAGCAGCAAGCACGGCAACCAGAAGAAAGAGTACCGAAAGGCCGTCCGCGCCCTGTCCGCCCGCAAGCAGGAGCATATCACCGGCCAGCACCGGGATAAAGATGGCGCACAGGTGACCCAGCACTCCCAAAAGAATGGCCAACAGCATGAACCCGGTCATTGGGCGCACCAAAACAATCAGCTTACCCATGATGGAAAGGCTTCCGCGTTTTCTCATATCGCCACCGCCTTTCTGCCTGCCGGACGCTGATATTCAACGGTGTTCCCGTAACGCTCCAGCGCTTCCTGCTCCCGGAAAAGGACGGCGTAGTCGCCACCGTTTTCCAGGAGTTCCTCATGCGTGCCCCTCTCCATGATAGTACCACTTTTCATCAGACAGATACAAGAGGTGTTTATCAAGTTGGACAGCCGGTGAGAAATGAGAATGACGGTCTTCCGCTCAGCTAATCTGGTCACGGTGGCCATAATCAGTGCCTCGCTCTCCGCATCGACGTTGCTGGTGGCCTCGTCGAATACATAGAGGTCGGAATCCCGCAGCAGCGCCCGCGCCAGGCACAGCCGCTGCCGCTGCCCTCCGGAGAAGTTCGCGCCCCGTTCCGAAAGCCGTGTCTCAAGTCCATTGCGGGCCTGAAGAAATTCCGCCAGGCATACTTCCTCAAGAACCTGCCAAAGTTCATCGTCTCCTGCGTTGGGCAGTGCCATTCTCAGATTTTCTCCGATGGTACCCGCAAACAGGTATCCGGCGGACGAAACCAGCGTGACCCGCTGGGACAGCTGTTGTTGATCCGCCATTGAAACCTCGACCCCTCCCAGGGCAATCGATCCGGTGTAGCCGCGAAGCTGTCCGGTCACAAGGGCGGCCAGCGTGCTCTTTCCGCTGCCGGAGCCTCCCGTCAGGGAGAGTATCCGCCCCGGTACGGCTTCCAGAACAATATTCTTTAAAACCGGGCGGTGCGCTTCGTAGAAAAAACTCACATCCCTGAAAACAACGGACAGCGCCCCCTTTGGAAGCGACTGTTCGCTTTTTTTCGGCTCTTTTAAATCCAGAATGTGAAACAGCTTATCAATGGCTGCCATGCCATTCATGGCAATATGGAAGTAGGAGCCCAAAAGCCTCATCGGGAGAAAAAATTCTGCGGACAGCAGCGCAATAGTCAGTGCATCACCCAGAGAGATTGCGCCCCCCGCATAACCGCCGGCCGACAGAATCATTCCGGCAGCGGATCCGCCATATGCAATCAGATCCATGACGATGATGGAGTTGAGCTGCAAGGACAGCACCTTCATGGTGATTTTGCGAAAGTGCTCCGCCTCCCGGTTCATCTCAGCCTGCTTTGCCCCGTCCGCCCGGTAAATTTTTAATGTAGTCAGCCCTTGAAGGTTTTCCAGAAAGCTGTCACCCAGACCCGCGTAAGCCGACCAGTACCGGGCGAGAAGGCGTTTGGCCAGCTTTTGCACAGCTACGATGGTCAGCGGGATCAGCGGTACGCACAGAAGAAGGCAGACCGCGGCAGGCAAATATACAGGAGCAAGAAGCAGAAACAAGGTCGTCGGCGCCAATACGCTGTAGAACAGCTGAGGGAGATACTTGCTGAAATATACCTCGGTCTGATCCACGCCCTCTGTGGCCACCTGAACCACCTCGCTGGTGGCCGTCTGTCCAATGTAGGAGGGGCCGAGGCATAAAAGTTTTTCATAAACGGTCTGCCGCAGAATTTTCTTAACGCCGGAGCCCGCCCGGAAGGAGGCCCGGCCCGCGGCGCTGCCACAAAATACGCGCAGCAAGACAGCCGCGGTAAAAACGGCCAGTATGCACCAGAGTGCCGATATATCCGCCCGGTCTTCCGACATCAGCTGAATAAACCAGCCGAGTCCAAAGGTCAGCGCCGCGCCGGAGAGCATGGAAAGCCACTGAAACAAGACATTCCGGACAATCTGACGCTTTGCGTCTCCTGCCAGACTCAGAAGCCGTTTGTTAATCATGGGTTACGTCCTTTCCTTCAGGTCATACCGTCATGACCCAAAGCCTGTTGTTTTCGCGCCGAATCTCCAGATCGATGCCATAAAGCTCCCGCACGGCGTCGGCGTCAATCACCTTTTCCGGCGCTCCCTGGCAGTACACCGTGCCGTCCTTTAATCCAATGACCTCGTCGCTGTGACACAGTGCCTGATTGATATCGTGAAGCACCATCACAACGGTAAGCCCCAGTTCCCGGTTAAGCCTTCGGATGAGGCGCAGCAGCTCGATCTGATACCGTACGTCCAGAAAGGTGGTCGGCTCGTCCAGATACAAAAGCTTCGTATCCTGTGCCAGAGCCATGGAAAGAAAAGCACGCTGGCGCTGGCCCCCTGAAAGGGTTCCCATGGGTTTTTCCCCCAGTTCCGACATATCCGTGACAGACAGCGCCCATTCAATTTTCTCCCGGTCTTTCCCGGTCTGAGACCGCAGAGGCGAGGTGTAGGGCAGGCGGCCGTAAGAGACCAGCCGGCGCACCGTCAGGTCGTCGGGCGCCGTGTTTTTCTGATGGACGATCGCGGCGCGGCGGGCTAAATCCTTAAGACTCATACTCCGCAGGTCGGTTCCCTCCAGCCGTATCCGCCCGGAGTCCGGTTTTAAATTTTTGGTCATCAGCTTTAAAAGAGTTGTCTTGCCGCAGCCGTTGGCGCCGATCAAGGTGGTTATGGCGCCTTTTTGAAGCGTCAGAGACACGTTCCTGAGCACCGGCTGAGCGTCATAGGCAAAGGTCAGATTTTCAACGCAGACCAAGGTGTTTGCCCCCCTTTCGAAGCAGAATAATAAAGAAGGGGCCGCCCACAACGCTCATGACGACAGCCGCCGAAATTTCATAGGGTGCGGCGATAAGCCGCCCCACGGTGTCGGCCAGCAGAAGAATAAAGCCACCCAGCAGGATGCAGAAGGGAACCAGAATCCGATGCTCTGACCCCACCACCCGCCGGGCCATATGGGGAACAATCAATGCCAGAAAACCGACGACGCCCACCACCGCTGTGACCCCCGAAACCAGCAGCACCGCCGCAAGTGATACGATCAGGCGCAGAAGGTCGATGTTGAGCCCCAGGCCCCGGACGGTTTCGTCCTCCAGTGCCATGAGATTGCAGACCGGCGCCAGCACCAGAGACAGAACCAGACCGACCGCCGTATAAACGGCCAGGACGCTGACGTCTCCCCAGACCAGCTGCGTCAGTCCACTGACCGACATGGACACGCCGGTTCGGTTGCTTACTGCGTCAAGCACCTCGCCCAGTCCGGTAAATACGGCGCCAACGGCAATGCCCACAAGAATAATACGCACCGGGTCAAGACCGCCCTTCCAGGACAGAGAATAGATGATGGCAAAGGCCCCCACGCCTCCAAAGAAGGCAAACAGAGGCAGGGAAAAATACAGCGTCGGAAACAGGGCGGATACGATGCCGGTGACCAGCGACGCACCCCCGGAGATACCGATAATACCGGGGTCGGCCAATGGGTTTTTCAGTACCGCCTGAAACAGCAGGCCGCTGCAGCTCAGCGCCGCGCCCCCCAGAAGGGCCACAATGATGCGCGGAAAGCGAAGGTCATAGATTGTGGCCACCCGAATGTCATATTCCACGAACAGCCCGCGAAACAGCTCTCCGTAGGTAACGGAAATGCTGCCCAGCTTCATGGCCGCAAAGGTCAGCAGGCAGATGAGCGCCGCCAGAACAAAACAGCTCATGACACCCCGTGTGAGCTCCTTATGAGTTGTTTTCATTGTAGGCCGCCTCCGCGTCATAGGCTTCGTAGGTATGATCATACAAAATTTCCTGAAGCACCTCCAGCGCTTCAGGCCAGTCGAAGGTACAGCTCATGCCAAACAGGGTATAGTCCAGCTGGTAAACATGGTTCTCCTGCACCGCGCGGAAGTTTTTCCACACATCGTTTGTCGCAAATTCTTTTGCAAACCTCTCCATGGCCTCCTCCGGAAGGCCGTGGGCTGTGAGCAAAATGACATCCGGGTCCAGCTTCAGCAGCTCCTCGGTGTTCCAGGATACGAAATTCTCGTTGGTATCCACCTGTACCACGTTTGTCGCGCCCGCTAGTTCAACTAGAGAGCCCGCGTAAGAGTTTGGAGTACATGATATGTACGCGCCGGGCAGACCCATGAGGATAAGCACCTTTGGAGCGTCCACACCTTCAATGGAGGCACGGAAATCCGCCATCGTGGTTTCGTATTCGTCAATCAGTGCGTCGGCGGCTTCCTGGACGCCATATTTTTCTCCCAGCATGGCGATGCTGTCGTACATCCCCTCCACACTCTGCAAGTCAATAAAGGTATATGGCACGCCCGCCGCCTCGTAAGTTGGTTCTATCGTCTCCGCAAGGGTGTCCGGTCCGATGACATCGGTGGGTTCCAGCAGGGCGATGGCCTCCGCGTCCGGCGCCATAGCTGTGCCGATTTCCGGCAAACCCTGATACCGCTCAGGCACTTCGCTGCTAGTGGTGGGAATTGCCACCAAATCCAATCCCAGCTTGTCACAGATCAGCAGGGTGGCATAGGAGGTGGCAACGATCCTGGTTTCAGTCTGTTGGTCACCTTGAGCCGATTCGTTCGAGTCGGAGGCACTCTCCTCCGGGTGCTGATTTACGCAGCCGCTGAGGGACAGCACCAGGACAGCGGATAAAAGGTACGTCAGGATGGGTTTCCAATTCTTCATTTTCCGCGCTTCCTCCGTACTGCGAAGAAGGCAATACCGGCAGCCCCGATCACCGCGACAGCGGCTGCCGCGATGATGCCGCCGTTACCGGTGTCCGTCTGCCCGGATTCGTCCGTATCGCCAGTGTCCTCCTTCACGGTGTCGCTGTCCGACGGAGCTGCGGCATCTGCACTGGACGCATTCATCTCCTCCCCGGAAATCGATTCCTGTCCGCCGCTTTCTTGCGTAGACACCTCAGTTGCTTCACCCGAGACAGCCGCTTCCTCCGAGGCCTTGCTGGAATCAGACTGATTCTCTGAGGTATTGGTTACGGATTCGGACGGCGCGGTCACGCTGGAGTCGGCGCTTAGTGATGCCTGCTCGGACGTTTCGGAAGTGGTGGGACTTTGAGAGTCCCCCTGACTTGTTGCGGCGGACGCGGAAGCCGTATTTGAGGACGGGCTGACTGTCTGCGCGGATTCGGAGACGCTGACTTCTTGTTCAGCGGTGGTATCGATGCTCACCACAAAGTCTCCGCTGCCTGATGTGAGTGTGCTTGTGTCCACATAGAGATACCACAGTACATCGCGCCCCATGGGCGTCACATACATGGTGCACTTTATCTTCACACCGGAGTTTGAAACCTTGAATCGAAAGTCTCGTGAATCAGCCGAGGAGTCTTCCGCGATCACGTCGTAGCTGACCTGAGAGTAGCTGTCATAGGCGGTGCGGGTGTAAAACGTCACATTTTTGCAGCTGCTCTGAAGCAGCAGACGAATGGTGACCCAGATTTCGTCTCCTTCCACTTCCACAAGACCAGTCGCGCCCGTGGCAGAGCGGCACATCCCCTCTCCCAGAGCAGCATTGGCGGTGCCGCCGTCGTCGATGTTCCCCGTGTCGGGGTTATAATAACTGGTGGTAACACTGCCGGTATACACGCCTTTCTCCAGCGCCTGAGCAGGAACCGTCATCAGCCCTGTGATGACAATCAAGCAAGCTGCGGCAGCACTCCATCTCTTTATATTCAATCTGATTCCTCCTGTTCGGCGGCAGAATCATGCAAGCCGCCGGGTATTTCTGCTTTTTTAATGCCGGATATGTTCAGGATAAGATCGGCTTCACTTTCCGGCATTCCGATCACGCCTATCGTGGATCTGACCCGGATGCGAACCTTTCCGACGGTTTCGGAAAGGTCCTCTAACCGGATTGCACTGCCGGGGATATGCCGCTGTCCTTCGTCATCCAAAAGCGCCTCGCGCCAAACGTCATCCTGGCGGTACCAGAGCATATCCAGAGTGCCGCGCATCTGCTTGCCGCGCCGCTTTTTATAATAGATGAGCCTTGGCTGGAGCACGAGAGTGGAGCAGCCGTTCCAGCAGACGATCTGCGCAGGCTTTTGAAACCCCTGATCGCCCATGGAGACCGTAGTACTGTCCCTTTTGAATACCGTAAAGGGCGCGTTGTACACGCCTTCCCCAAAGGTTTGGAACAGGAGATCGGGCGCCACTTCATTTTGCTGGCATATGCCGATGAATTTAACGCTGCAGAACCGCGCAAACGTCTCTGAAGCCTCTTTTGGCAGTTGGATCGTGATGACGCTGGCAGACTGCTCCGCCAATCGAGGCTCCATACCAACCACGCTTTCCAGCCAGCGGGCAATTGTGTGCGTATGCTCCATATATGGGTTAGCCCATGTCGTTCCGCTTTCCGTAAGCTCCAGAACTCCATTTTTGTCCTTAAACACCATGCCCTGATGTTCCAGCCCTTCCAGAACACTGAAGGCGGAGGCCTTCGTTACCCCGAAATGCTCCGACAGACCGGTCAGTGTCCGGTCAAAGCCGGAACGTATGGCAAGGTAAAGCAAATATTCCTGCTGCCGGGATGTTGGTCCCACTGATCTTACCTCCTTCCCCATGTTTTACCTGACATGGATGATGTGATTTGAACACCAGCAAGAGCCGGAGGGCATTTTTGCCCCCGGCTCTTGCCGGATATGCGAACAACCGATGCCTGTCTGAACTGTTATGCCTCGGACAGATAACGAACCAGGATGGTGGCTACCTCGGCACGGCTGGCCGTTCCGGCAGGATTGAGCCGCCCGTCCTCCGTTCCGGCCACGATGCCCTGCGCGACAGCCCACTTTAGAGCGTCTTCCGCATAGCTGCTGACCATGTCGGCGTCTTGAAAGGCCGAGAAATCGCCGCTGGTCTCCGGGCTGCCCGCGTAACGGTAGAGCATGGTAACAAGCTGTTCGCGGGTGATACTCTCATCCGGATTGGTGCCGTCCGAAATGGCTGTTTCTTCGGCCCATGCCATAGGGGTGGAGTACCAGAGTTCGCCGCTGCTTTCGTCCGTCTTGCCGCTCACGCGGTAGAGAACAGTGAACAGCATAGCGCGGGTCATTTTTCCTTCAGGGCTGAATTCAGTTTCGGAGATGCCGCTGAACAGCCCTTTCTCCACAGCGGTGGCAATATAGTCCCGTGCCCAATGCCCGTCAGGAATGTCGGTGAACTTGTCAAGGACGCCGGCGGATTCCTCCACAAGTGCGAAGGTTCCAAGCGTGGTAGTAGAAATCACGTAATAGCCGTTTTCCACACTGCCGCTGATAAGAGTTGCCGTGCCGTCGTCGGCAATCTGGTAGACCTGAACGCGGGTGTCTGTGTATCCGTCCGGAATCGGGAAATACAGGCTGACCGCGCCGGTGGGCGCCGTGTCCACGCCAGCCGAGGTCTGCGTTGCGATGGTATAGATTTCGAACTGATCCACCTTGCCTGCCAGGGCGGTCTGGGCAGCGGTGTAGCTCGTACCGCTGGTGATGGCGGTGACCTTCAATGTAGCGCCGTCCGGGAGAACATCCTTTGTGGAGGTAAGCCGGATGCCGGTGGCCGTGTCAGTCAAATCCTCTTTGAGCGTAACCGGCGCAATGTCTCCAATGATTGCAAACAGTCCCAAGGCGCTGGTACTCAGAACGTAGTAGCCGTCGTCAACAGTACCCTTCAAAACAGTCTTGGTGCCGCTATCGCTGATGCGGTAAATGGTCAGCCCATCGGTTCCGCAAGGGAAGGAAAGCGTAACAGAGCCCTCTGGAGCCGTCTCCTTACCATCCACGGTAACCACGATTTTGTACAGTGACCAGGCGTCCGTGATGCTGCTCATCGCTTTTGCGGCAGTTTCATAGCTGGTGCCGGAGGTGAGCTTGGTTACGGAAAGCTTGGCATCGTCGCTGATGTGATCGGTGTCGGTGGTGAGGATGATACCGGTGGTGGAGTCGGTCAGCTCAATATCCTCGATATCCGAGCCGGTAATAGAGGAGGTCCCTTTGGCGGTACTGCTGTTGGCCGCAAGAGAGGTGTCGCTTGTGGCCTCCGCGGAGCTCCAGGTAAACTTGAGCCGGGCACTCAGCGTGGTTCCTCCCAACACCGCATCCATGGGAGTGTCGGGTACAATGAACTGCACATCAATATAGGTGGTGGAGGCGGCGATATCCGGCTGGCCGTCATCCGGCATGGTGAAGCTGACGCGTTTGATGTATGTATACGTGTTCCCGGCAGGCTCCGTCGTCAGAGAGCCCGTTTCCAACACCTTCACGGTGGCGCCGACCACCACGAATTTGGTAATGGCCGAATGATATTCACCCACATCCACGGGATTAGTCGCTACCTGAACGGTGGTGACTTCTCCGTTTTTCACTGTGATCAACGCCTGGTCGTTGTTGTCAAAAGCCGCATCGCCCATGGACGCTTCGTTGGTGGTGGCATTCCACAGGTCGATGTCGACGTAGTAGTTGCCGTCGGAAAGGAAGAACTGATCAGTGGTACCCCCGCCGGTTCCGCCTGTGCCGCTACCACCTGATTCGCTGCCGTCTGATTCGCTTCCGCTGACCGCGTATTCGTTGACGCTCAGCGCCCAGGTAGAAAAGTGAGTGGTGCTCCAGCTTGCGGTGCCATTGGATGTCGTAACGGACTGGCGCTCCGTCCGCTCGCCGTCTGCAACACAGTAAGCGTATTTTACGTTTGTATTGCTGCAGGGGACGCTGACGGTGGCCGTACCGTTTCCGAAGAGGATGGAGCCGCTGGTTCCCGTCAGAGTTAACTCATAGGCTGCGACAAAGGTGCCAATACCTGTGGGCGTGGATGTCTGGGAAACGGTAAGGGTCACCGCCTGGCCGGTGGCCTGAACCTGTGCCAGCGCGGCGGCGCTGAACTTCACATCCCCCACATCGGTCTGAAGTGTCACACTCCGATCTGTTCCCAGCGCGGTGAGTGTGGAAGCGGGAATATTCACACTGGAGGAGGTCACACCGCTCTGACCGCTGGCCGCGTTAATGGTAACAGAATTTTCGCCTATGGTAACATCACCGCCGGACGTAGTCAGTACGTTTCCAGTCAATTCGGCGACAGCGTTTGTGCCGGTGACGGAAACCGCATCCACGCCCACCGGGGTAGAACCGCTTGCGGCAACCGTGACCGAAACGGTTTTCTCAATGCTGTCCGTGCCGTTACTGGCTGTGGCGGTTATCGTGCAGGTTCCCGCGCCCACGGCGGTGATGATACCGTTGGAAACAGTGGCAACGTTATCATTGCTGCTGTTCCAGCTTATGGTATAGCCGTCTGCTCCGGCGAGAGTGGCGGTCACCGTTTGGCTGCCGTCGGTCCCGCTCCCCGCGATCAGGGAAACCGCATCTGTGTCCAGCCTCAGAGTGGGCTGTGTCGAAACCGCTTCCAGCGTACCATATTTGATTTTCAGCCGCACCGGCTTGTCGCCAATTCCGATGGTCCGCATCGCGTCCACCGCGACATAACAGAACATCTCGCTGTAATCCGCGCTTGAGCCGACATAGGGGAGCGTAAATTCCGCGGTTCCCGGATATTCGCCATCGTCAGTATAGGTGACAGTGTAATCGGAAAGACTTGTGGGTTCATGATTATAGTAGTTTGAATATGTCGCTTCCGTACGGGTGGATTCGTTGGCAGCCACCATGTTGTTGTAGGCCTCATCGGGGGTATCTCCCTGATACACCCAGAAACCAATCAGATGTCCCCATAGATTGGCGGCTACAATCGGCTCGAAGTTAATCTGCAGTTTGAATTGTCCGTCCTCAGTGATGATCAGTGTTGCGTTGGTATCGACAGCATTGCTCGTCATGGAAGCGCCGCTGCCCGAATAATGAAGCATTTCGATTTCTACGGAATAAGTGCCCTGCGGCAGCGTACTCAGATCGGAGACCGCAAGCGAAGAATCCAGTTCCGCCAGCGCCTCGTTAAGTGTTTTCGAACGATAATCGATTTCCACCTGATTGGCTTTTTCGTTATGCGTTACTTCATAAGGATCATAGCACCGCAGCGCGGCGGCGTAAGCCTCTTCGAAGGTTTCCCACGCGTTGTCCGGGTAGATGTTTTTGTCTGTTTCCTCATCTACGTTGTTTGTATCTTTGATTTCCTTCGCAGTTTCGATCATTGCGGCCAGCCCGCCAGGACTCATTGCAGTGCCCGCAAATTCCTGGTAGGTGTATTCGTACACTGTTTCGCCGACGGTTTGGGTGTATGCCAAGTCGTCCGTATCCACAAACCGATAATAGCCCTCATAGTCCGCCAGACTCGAGTTCTCCGCAATGTCCTCGTTGTCAATCGGCTCGATATCAATGACCTTTCCATCGGGATATGAGGCGACGTAAGCGGTGTCTGAAATGGGGAGGTAGCCCTCGCCATAGTTGAAATACCCACCGGTGATGTTAATGGTTGGAACTTCTCCGGATGAATAGGGTTTGATATCCACAGCGTTAGTCGCGCCATCCAGCACGGCGCTGCCCTCGATATTAACCGTCACCTTAGCCGCACTGCTGGTGCGCGCGACGATCAGCACCGCGGCGCTGGCTTGACCGATAATTTTTGCCGAACCTCCAATGGTTGTTGAAGGAGTTCCCCCATAGTAGGCGTTAGTCTGGCCTATATAGATCGGATAGGAGACTTCGTTGATAATTTCGCCGCCCGTAATGCTGACTGAGTTACTATTGTATAGCATAAGCGTATAAGGTTCCGTCACGGCGTCCGCCGTCGTAATCAGCGTGCCGCCGGTCATGCTGAATTCCGTTCCAGCGGTGGCATGGAAGGTGTTTCCGGCATTTTCCACCGTACCGGACTTCATTTCAAACTTGTTATAAGACGAAGTGTCGTTAGCGGTGGCTTTTATCGTACCCTTCACATATGCGCCGTCGACAGTAACCGTGCTGCCGGAGATGTCATAAAGATACACAGCGTAGTAGTAACTGTGCAGCGGGACGCCCGTAATCGTACCTCCGTTTAATGTCAGTGTTGTATTGCTCGCGCTAAAATAGATTCCATTTTTCCCGGAGAAATCAATGACGCCGTCCCCCGGACCGTCCCCGCTTTTGCTGCTGTCTTGGATGATCAGCGAGCCACCACCGAGTGTCAGTCCGTAGTTCTCTTCATTTTCCGTGTTCAGCGTCAGAGTGTGCCCGTTCAGGTCAAGGGTATAGTTTCCATCCGGCAGCGTCAGTGCGGTTTCCCTTGTGATGTCGCGCTGCAGCTTGATCACATCCCCGTCATCCAACTCCAACAGCACGGTTGAAAGTGAGGTATATTCCGTATCGCCCACCGTGGCAATAACCGTTTCAGAAGCAATTTGCCCGGAGGTAAAGGAGATGGTATAGTCTGAATTAGGGTTTGTCATTGTGTAGGTCCATGTTCGATCATCTGTTTTGACCAGGTCGCCCAGAATATCGACCGGTGAACCGTCGCCGATCGTCAGCGTCGCGGCGGTGACTTCATAATCCTCCATGCACGCAGCCGTCCATACAAGCGTGGCGCCGCTGTACACAGTTGCTTTTCCGTCGGTAATATCGCCATAGCTCTGTGACAGTGTGACACCTGCCCCTGACTGGGTTACGGTTGCCTGATATTCGTCGGAAAGCGTATATTTCGTGTACCCTTCAAGGTCGCCTTCACCCGCCGACGTCAGCATACTGACAACATTGATTTTCCCTGTGAAGGTCGACGTATCGCTGTAATACCCGCCGCGGATTAGAATCTCGGCGCCTGTAAAGCTGTAACCCGTAGCGGGATAGGATTCATCCGCTGACGCTGTATAAATCTTCCCTGTGAAAATACCGCCGTTGAGTACGATTTCCTTTGTTTGCTTGGCATAATACTGACACAACGCATATTCACCGCTGTAGCGTCCGCCATTCACGGTGAGAGTTGCATCATTTGTGGCATAGATGGCGTATTTGTTGACTTCTACCTTTGTATTCTCTCCGCTGATGGTCAGCGTACTGCCACTGGCATAAATACCCGCGTTGCTGGCATTCGCTCCATCGGCGTCCGTTTCGCAGATAAACGAGCAGTCGGTAATCGTCCCGGTTGAACCGGTGGAGGTGCTTAAAATATAACGCGGATTGACGCCCGTAATATTTACATTATTCAAGGAGAACTTGATTGAGGCTCCAAATGTAACAATGTTACTGGGAGAATCTGAGTTTATGTTTACGTCGGTAATTGTGTTGGCGAAATCCGTATTTGTACCTGTATATATGCTAATATACAAAATGGAAAGATTTATTGTGCCGGTCTTGATATGAAAGCTGTTTGCGCCCGTGGCGTATAATGCAAATCCGCTTTTTTTGATACTTGAGCCTGCAGTAAAGTTCAGCTCTTTGTCGTTCAAGTCCAGTGTCACGGCTCTGTCGGTGGTAGAAATCGGCAGATAGTCGGAGCTGGTGTCCACATATACCGAACTATCCGCCTGAAGCTGCAGCACCGCGTCACCTACGGTTCCGCTGTCCAGCGCGTTCAGCGCGGTAACGGCCTCCCGCAGTGTTTCATAGCCGACAGCCTCACAGTCTCCAATCTGAAGTGTTACAATGCTTTCGACTGTCTCTGCAGGTTCCTCTTCCTCCGACGTTGTTGTCGCGATTTCAACGGTACTCACGGCGGAAGCGTTATCCGAGGCGTCCACCACGATCATATATGCTTTGTAAGATGTGGACGCGCCCAAATTGGTCACGGACACCTCGTTTGCTTCCGCCGAGGCATCTCCTGTGCCTTTTGCAACCGCGTCCCCTTGCGCCTTAACAGTATCGGAGCCAGGTGCCTCGTCCACCGCCCCATACACCAGGTAGTAATAGGTGCCCGCTTCGTCAGAAGTGAAGTTCAGTGTCGCTCCCGTATCCGTGACATCCGAGGCACTGGTCAAACTCAGCGTCGGCGGGGTTTCGTCAGAATCCGGTATCTCTTCCTCACTTATTACTGTAACAGTAACCGCATCGTATTTTTCGGAGTCGGCTGTTGATGTAGCCTTAACCGTAATACTTTCCGCCGTTTCATCCGCGGAGGCCGACAGTGTTCCGTTTGTGTCGATGGAAGTGCCGGAGGCATAGTCGCCGTCAAGGCTCCATGTCACCTCCGAACTTTCTCCTTCTTCAGTTGAAACCTCTGCCGACAGCTCCAATGTTCCACCCTTTTCGATTGTTAGAGCAGAATTTGAGGTGATGGTAACCGCTGTTACCGCAGCCAATGCCGATGTCGGCAGCAGCGACAGCAGCATCAAAACGGCCAGTATAAGACTTAAAACATTCTTCGACTTCACCATGGTTGTTTGATTTCTCCTTTCATCTTCAAAAATTCTTCTGATTCTTCGAGTGATAGTATTTATCTCCCAAAGTTAGTACAAAGTCAGAAGAGCAACGGGGACAAGGTTACCTGCCACCGCCATTGCTCCCGGCTTTTTTGTTGCGAGGCCCTGCGCCAATTTGGTTAGCCATAACTAACCACCAGTTTGAAAAAAGACCGCCGACGCGGCTGCCTCTTGCTTGCCAAAGCTTGGGCTACACTTGAAAATATAACAAAGAGGCTTGTTGCTGTCAACAAAGATAAATGGATGCCACTTCTATGCCACATGGCATATTTACAGCCTTTTTAATGAATTAAAATACTAATTCCTTTATTGACAGGGGCGATTTTGATTTTTATTCAGTTTGAAGGGATGTTTAGGTTGCTAAACCTCCAATAAAATCCTGTAAAAAATTTCAGCGATTTAAATAAATTAAGTTTTGGTTAAGCTGCCGTTGCGGGCATATTTACCATGCCATTGGGAGTCTCTCGCCTTGCACATTACAAGCGGGAAGGTCTAACCGGCTGGAAAACGTGAACATCTTAGGTTAAGCGTTATTAATTACTGCCGAAGGCAAAAAAGAATGCAGCGGATTACCGCTGCATTCTTCCAGAAAATCTGACTTAAGCTCCGCGAGAGAGCTTACGAAAGGGTCAGCGTGCCGCTTGTGGAGCTCGTGTGGCCGCTATAAGAGATTGTAAACGCGAGCGTTGGCGCAAAATCTTCATCGGAGACACTCTCAGCACAAGTGACGACCAGATATTTGACGCTGCCTTCTGTTACAATATCTGCGGAGAGGTAGGGCGTACCGCTGACCAGTGTAACGCCTTCAATTGTTCCCGATACACCGTAAATCGTAAACGATGTATTGATCGGGACCTTAACAGTGGACACGCTGCTGGCGTTGGTCACAACGGCGTCGCCGGAGAATAACGTCCCGTGGCTGGACGGCCAGCTACTGAATGTAGCCGTGTAATCACTAGCCGCATCGATGGCGCTGGCGGAGATCATCATAACGGAGAACAGCATGGCGACGCACATGAGCATCGCACTCAGTTTCTTGACCGACTTCGTTCTTGTCATTTGTAAGACTCCTTTCATAATCACGGCGGCCGACCTTGATCGGCCTTTTTTGACCTGCCACTACTTAGGTACCTAGGTACTTTGCATTCCGGAGCAACCAAAGCACGCTCTGAAAATGGAACTTTCGTCCTTAGTTAGTCAAGACTAACCTAACGGGTAAAAAAATTCCGCCGCTTGCCTCAGCTACAAATAAAAAATAACATACGATTGACGGCATGTCAATATATATAAATTATGCCATTTTTATGTCACGTGTTACATTTATTGATTTTTGCGATACAATTAAGCACTTTTTGTTTATTTGCAGAGAGATTAAATGCCCAATCGTTTAGAAAAAAGGTTTAGATATCTAAACAAATTGTAAAATATAAAAACAAATTTTGTCGTTTTAAACAAATCTAAATATAATATCAGATTCATGTATGTGCATATCATACACACAGCTTGTTTCGGCCTTGATCCGGAACGTCGCGCAAAGCGTGTCGTCGGGCATCGGACTCAGTTTCATGGCATAGTATAGCGGAATCACATACTCATCGTCCTCCGACCTTATCCGCACAAATTCCCCATCGTAGAAACAACTGAGGCTGGACAGCTTCCCCCGAAATCGCGCGTTAGTGCCACCCTGGTGCCGGATGACCTTCGCTTTCAGTGTAATAACGCCCTTGCCGTCCTTGACATCCATTCTGGCGGGTTTGACAAAGCCTTTGTCGCCCATGGATAACTCAAAGCTGTGTGCCTTATACACATCGAACGGAATCTCATAGACCCCGTCTGGGAATGGAAAGGTCATATCCGGGGTCTTGTCTAGCATATCCCACCGCACGCAGCGGAGCTTCTCCTTTCCCTTGAGGCTTTGGGCGAGTCCCTCCACGCTCTCCCAAGGCATACAGACACAATATTCCAGCGCGCTTCGCGCCGCCTGCTCGTCAGTCAGATTTGGCATGGATTGAAAGAACGAACAGATGATCAGGCTTTTTTCCTTGAGCTCCGTCAGGGCTTCCCTCGCTTTTTGCGTCAGAGTAACGCTTCCGCCTGCCTCACGCTGTATCAGTCCTTTTCTCTCATACTGGTTAAGTACTTGGGATACAGCGCCTTTCGTCACTTCCATACGTTCTGATAGGTCAGTTATGAGTCGGTTACTGCCGTCACAAAGATCAATATAATATAGATATTGTAGTTGCCTTGGACTAAGTTTCATTACCACCTCATCCTATTCAATTTAAATTTTAGTTAGCCAAGCCTAACCTTTGGACAAAATATGATTGCTGTCAGAGTATCGGTGAGTTAAGAAAGATTGCACCATCAAAGAAGGGCTTCATTGAAAACGCCATTAATGAGCCTCTAATAGATGCTACATGAGATATTATAATTCTCTCTGAACATATTTTCAATACCTGTCTGTTACTTTAAGCTATAAATAGGCATGATATTGCTTATCATTATAGGTTTATTTCTCCCATTAAATCAGTCGATTATGGTTGGGATGCGGCTGACGCTGCAGTAAGGGGCAATGGCGGATCTATGGATACAAATAGAACGCATATGATAGCAGATGAGGTGACAAAAAATTATCAGATCATTGGCGGTATTATCTTAGCAATCGGCGGGTTGGGAACTTTGCTGTCTGGATGTATTTTTATAAACAATTATAAAGAAAAGTTTGTTTGAGGCAGCATGTTGTTTGTGCTTATATATACGTAGGTTTTGCAAATAAAGAATATAGCATTTCATTTGAGACATTATGAATGT
>Ga0316604_10001339_pt1 | contig 22169 bp, 20 predicted proteins | sample OWC_soil_day20_C_FD_207650 | JGI IMG/M metagenome (GOLD analysis project Ga0316604, IMG submission 207650) | Wetland soil microbial communities from Old Woman Creek delta, Ohio, United States - OWC_soil_day20_CT | ecosystem: Environmental > Terrestrial > Soil > Wetlands | place: USA: Ohio...
CGACGAAAATGCGGGACATGGCCTGCCACTCGGCAGGAATTGTTCGGGAGTAGTCTTTTTTCATATCGACAATCTTAGTTATATCGATATGTCTTCGTCAACTCCCGTTTTACCCGAACTCTTCTCGTCCGCAGTTTAACTTGAGACTTTCGCAACTCAGATCGAGATAGCAGTCCGTTGTGTCACACGGGTTTCAAAGGCAAAACCAACTCTGATAGCCTCCAAGGCCAGCGATTTCGCGCTTTTGAGTTTTCCGGCCAAGCCAAGCAGGTATCTGTTTACAAGCCATTCAATCTAGATACCTGTTGGCGTACCGACAGGCGTCATTTCGGCCATTGCTGCCGTTCAGCCTTCTCACTTGAGCAGCAGCAGCGCCCAAAGCTGACTGTGCAGTCTCTACGAAGCCCGAGGCGATTCACCCCGCCATCGGTGCCCCATATTTCGGCAACAGACACTTGTCGGGGCAGGAAATGACGATCTCGACTTCGAGTAAGTCGAAAACTGGCACCGTCACGATCAGCCACTGATCCGGCAATATCCCTGTGCCAAACCAAACCACCTCCGGGCGGCTTTTGTGTCTTTGTGCGCGACTATTATCGCGATTTTGATACCTAGTAAAAAGCAGTCACTCGCCTAGGATAGCGACAACTTCTCTTCAAGGAAAAACATGCCGCCAACTACTAAACAACTGCCAACCCTAGGCTACCTCCACAAAGTCGTGTGCGACTGCCTGGGACTATGGAATAGCGACAACGAAGACGTGACCTTCCTCGTAACCGCCACGGAAAAAGAGCGGCGAGCCGCATTGCGGCAGGCTTTCGAGGCAATTAAAAAAGAGAATGGTATGTATGGGTCTCTCGACGACTTGGTCGCCGTGACTACGCAGCTGGCCCCAACGGACTCACAGAAGGCCAAAAAAAGCCGAACCATCCAAGCCTATGTAAATCACCTTTCCAAATCCGACTTTGAATCCGTCGATGAGTATAGTGAGTTATACGAATACATCGAGGCGTTGCTCACTGAGCGTTACTCCCGTTGGGGCGTATCCGAACTGGCGGTAAACTTTTATGTGTCAGCACTTGCCCACTACCGGGAGTTTGTAAGAGAGCACGCATGCAATACCCAGAATCAAGCCTCCAGCTATCAGTGTTTTCTCAGTCAGGATCTCCACTTACTAACAAGGACTCTAACCCGCAAGCTGTCACCTAGTGATGCCTGGCCAGATAGCGCGTTGGATGACCCGTGGCCCTTGAGGGGATTTGCTGATGCTGCTTCCCGGATCAGCGGTATTTCGCTGCATAAACTTCATCAGTACCACCAATTTCAGCAGGAGGGGCCACTCAATGAGCAAGCATGGACCCGTGACTTCACTTCCCAGCAGGTCAATACTCGGTCCAAGCAAGTAATCGAGCGACTACGCAAGTACAGCCGGATGAAGTGGGAAACGTTTTACCCAACCCTGCAACCGCTGACCTACCACCTGCCTAAGGCAAGCGACGAACATACATTCGCGATTCACGCCTTTGCAGCCATGATTGCTCACAACCTCAATGTCCATGTGGCTGCTTGCGAGCCATCCGAGCCCCCAGCGCGTGAGCGCCTACCGGCTAACCAAGTTGAGTACAGTCACCCAATACCCAGCAGCGACTTGCTTGAGCTGCAACTCAACGACTACGACATTAACAATGAAGCCGTCGCTCAGCAGGCCCCCTGCCGCTATCAAGCTCTGCTCGATGGAGTACGGAGCTTACCTGGGTCACTAAACTCAGCTGCAGACATTCCGAGCTGCTTGGATCTAACTTACAAGTATGAGCATAGGCGATTCATCGACAGGGGTTGGCATGCAACGTTAGAGAACGGCCCAAGCTGGCTCAACGAATGGGCTAGAGCCCGGGATGCTTTGTTTGCCGGTGATGCCCCGCTGGCGCTTTCGCACTTCAATAAAGCACTCGAACAAGCGAAGTATTTGGCCGGGCCGTTATTCATTCCGTTTTACATTCAGGTGTGCGCATTCTGCAAATCGCAATACCGGGCGCTATCAGAGCGGAAAGAAGCGGAATTATTCGAGCGTTTTTATGAAGGCTTGGGCAGCAATGCCGCGAAATACGCGCAGTTGATTGGCTACACATCACATCACATACGAGATCCCAAGACTCTGATGCCTCGTACGATGCATCCTCTAAAGTTTAAGTTGATTATGAGAGAAATCGACGCACTGGCAAGAACCTGGCACAGCTGAATCGGCCAATCTTTCGAACTGCGTCACTGCGCCGGAGGGGGACGCAATCCAAATTAATCCGGCAAGGAGCTAAAAATGAGCAAAGGTAGCGGTAGCAGTGGTGGGGGTCGTAGTGGCGGCTCCCAAGGTGGAGGAGGTAAAAGCGGAGGGCCAGCCGGCGGTGGCCGTGGCCAAGGGAATGGCGGAGGATGGCCAAGTGGGACGGGCCGGCCATCCGGCGGAGGGCGCAGCAATGCACCCACGGGCAGCGGCAAAAATTAGGTTGGTGCTGGTTTGACAAAAAAAGCCGCCTCCGAGCGGCTTTTGTGTATATCTGGTGATTTGCGGACTTAATTGGCTAAATACTTTAACGCTAGCAAAAACCGAGATACAGACTACTGACGATTTTCGTGAGAGCTCACTCATCGGCCAAAGGGGACCTTTGTCTTCTAACGGTAACAGGGCGGCTACGCATCAATTACCTGCCCTTCAACTATGGAAACTGAAGGAGTGGGAGCAACTCACGACTACAAATACAAGCTCTACGCATCAACGATTTATACCCGATCGCGGGTCACTCATAGAACTATCGATTTGTCCAGACTCCTCACCTGCTTCCCTGGACAAGAATCTTTCCGGATATGTGGCAAATTGTTTCTCGAACGCATTTGCTCTCCCCCACAGGAAAACAGTGGGTAGCATCCAAATGGCAAGTCCACAAAAACCCCATTTAAGGTATTCCATTGTTATTGGAGTGGAAGAATTATTTCCATCATCCACAGTTCGCCGCAATGCAAGTAGACAGGCCAAGATAGACAGTTCAACAACAACGATGAATACCGCATTTGAATGCTCTCGCAGATGTGAATAACTATCTCTCACATCCTTAGCATTCTCTTGACGTCGTGCTTCAAACAGATTTGCATAAAATGCATAGATTTTTTCATGCTCAGTAAAAAGGCGTCCGAGAACAAAATATTGGCTAATTCCAATCCAAAAAAATGGCGCGGAGAAAAGCCATAGTGCCTGAACATGAGGGGCTAGCACTTGAGGGTGAAATATCGAGATGCACCACATCATCAGGCTATGCCCCCCCCATACAATGAGTGCCCACCATAAGCTTTGTTCTATCAATATTTTCAGTGTATTAGGCAGCAGATTTTCAGCATTTTTTCTTTTTTCAATGTCGGATCCTGCTTTTTCGATCTCATACTGCGGCGAGATGATCAACTGTCGGCTGGCAATCCACCCCCAAAAGAACAGCAGTCCGTTAAAAAACAGAAAAATCTGTCCGGATGGAAATCCAAAAATTGAACTAAAAATTATTGCTAACGACCACCCGAACCAGAAGTGCCTTGCATGGGCATCTAGTCGGCCATGACCGTAACGACCGAAATGAAGAACGGTAATTGGTGTACTTGCAACGTAGCAATAACAGAAACCCAATAGGCAAAGTATGAGTAGCACACTCGTCCAGTCAGGTTTGATTGAGGATTGGGCCGTTGTGTTTAGGCCAAATGTTTGAAGAAAGAAACCTTCCGCCTGTTTTAATAGGCCAAGATCGATAACCAAGGTGGCTACGCAGATAGCGCCAACTACAAAGCCGATGAAATAGCGAACTGCATACGACTCCCACCAGCGAGTGCTAGGAGCCTCAGCTGACGTACTTTTTGCTGAACTAGATTTTGAGTTAGATTGATTTCCTGCCTTAAATGAGTACTCAATGGATAGTTCGGAAGAATTGTTTTCAGCCATGACGTATTAGGTTTTGTACTGTTCTTGGTTCGGCGTAGTTGCAATACCCGCCAGATTGAGGCTAAACGGTCGTCAACGCATCGTATGCACTGTGTCCGGTTTGCTTTGGAAATGGTTGCCAGGGAAGACTCAAGCCAATATTGAACGCAGGCAAAACTGTTCAATGTTTCATAGCGGCTTCAGTAATTTACCCTCCCACTCGATAAGAGCATAGTCAATGCCAGATGTAGCCTGAATAAATACGTCCTCATTCTCATCGAATGATGCGGCAACAATACTTTGTAGTTGTCTTTCAGCAGCAAGTTGCTTCAGCAACGCGTGCTGACTGTCGTCAGCCATAGAGTGCTGACCCGGCTCATCTAACATCAAGATACCTGGGTGGTTTCCAGGGTTTGATGGCATTGCCGATGTCTGATGCAATGCCAACAAGTAGCTCCAAATCAGGCGCACAAAATCGCTGGCGCTAGAGTCCGCCTTGATGTCTGTTTTTTGAATCTCTCGCTTTTCACTTTCTGTTCTTAGAATCTCGCGAAGTTCCATATGAGCCAAACAAGGGAGCAAGTTGTCCTTGCTTATCTCGATTTCGCTGATGGTCGCGCTGCCGTAACCAAACGAACTAGCATTCGCTCTAAATTGCTTCTGAAATATGCTGATTTGAGCAAAATCTGTCTCGGTATAAACGTCCTTTGGAAGTTCTTTTCTAGCCAATTGGTTCTCCCTCATTCGCTTCGCGATGCCTGCAAGGCGTCGCAGAACCTCAGTTGCTTTTAACTGCAGCTTTTCAATGGCTTCCACCTCGACTTCAATCTGAACTTGTCGCCGAACGATGGCCTTAGACTCTGTCGCGCCGACACTAACGTCTCCACGCATGGCTGTCAGAATGTCGTGTTTAGCAGCGACCCGGGCTGTTAGTTCTGTAAGCCTGATATCTGTGCCTTGGATGCCTTCTTGGAGCCCGGCGATTTGCCGCAGAAGCATCCGACGCTGGCTATTCAGATATTCGATTCAAATACACTCAGACCTAGCAAGAACTCTACAACACGTGTACGCACATCCCTGATTCCATAAAAGGGAATAGTTGCGATGTAGTCTGTCCAGCCCCGCTTTTGCTCAACAGCTAGTGCTGCAAAAATTGTCTGAAGGTAAAGCTTCGTTTCTCCGCCCTTTGTTGTGGGTACCCGCGGCAGCGAAAGTCCCAAAAATCTTTCAAGATACTTGTGGAAGCCCTCATTGAGTTGTGCGCCACCACCATCATGCAAGTAAGTTGGCTTTGCGTCCCCTAGGCTCAGACCTTCTGTGAGGTGTGCAACCTCAAATATTTCAATGAGCTTTTGGCTTCGAGAAGCGTCCCGAATAGATCTTCGCAGGGTGATTACTTTGCCTTGCCTGTTTTCAAGCTCGATGAATACTTCGGATCCGTTGACGGCCACACGCTTATCGTCAAACTCAAAGTGTTCCTTGACAGCAGATTGTAGAGTTTTTTCGTTCAGCCCACCAATGAGCTCTTCCATGCCAAGGCCATACAGAATGCTGTTGAACAGAGTGCTCTTGCCGCTTGAATTCTTTGCCTTCACGATCGTCAAGTTGCGTCCAAACCTGAATTTGAAACCGAAGTCACCGGTGTCTGTCGCGGCCCTAAGCTTCACACTGCGGATTATCACGTTGTCTCCCAGCCGTTAGCAGTTGCGTCTACCATTGCCCCGGTAATTTTCTTGCCTACCTTTTCTAGGAAAGCCCTGTCTGAAAAAAACAGATCAATGTCTTTGATAATTTCTCGAACGAAGAACTCTCCAGCCTCTGTTAATTCGTAGCCGGTAGCGTTTTCCTTCACTAAACCCTCAGCAATTGCGTAACGAACAGCAATCGCGAGTACGGGATCAAACCCCCAGGCTGGAACTGAGAGAGTGCCGCTCTCTGCAGCTTTCAACAGCATCTCACGCCGTTCCGCCGATTTAAGAGCCCAATTGAATAGATGAAGCCTAGGCAGGCTGGACTTCCCGCTACGCGAAGCGATATGAAGAACGAGGAGAATCTGCCCAATCTTGTACAAGGGACGATGCTCCGCCATGATCGGCGAGGGTCTACGCTCAAAACGCAGGTGAGATTTTTCCGGCACCAATTCTTCAGGCATAATTAAGTTGGCATACCGCTAGCCATCGCGCAGTCATATGCCGAGCAACTTTATTAGCATCAGTCAGGCTGAATTCAGAAAGTTCGTCTGCTATGCGCTTTGCCAGCCCATCCCTAACCTTATCAGTCAATTCTTGTGCTGAGCCAGACCAAGATGCAGAGGTTTCAATAACGTACTGCTCGAACTCATTGATGAGTCGAACCAGTTTTGCGAATGCTGTCGGAGATGTCGATTCAATGCGCCGAAATAAACCATCAGCTTGAAGAAAGTTCTCAATCGTTAGTTGGCTAACTTGGGTAACGCGTTGCTGGTAGTCAGGCCGCGATGCAGTGTCTGCTAACCTAGCGGCACTCTTTCGATGCACATTGTTCTCGTATTCTTCTTGCTGACCATTTAGCGCAGCAAGAATGGGAGCCTGCTCATCAAAAATGATGGACTCTCCTGCTGCAGTCCGGATTTCATTGATTTCCACAATAAAATGATCTCCATCCCACAGCAACACCGTGAAGTCAGAAGAAAGAAATGGAAGATCCCATTCCCGTACATCTCCTTCCTTTTTTCTTGCATGGATGTGTAGTGCGTTCTTATCAATTTCCGGCGTGACGAATATCCAGCGGCTAATCTTTGTGTCACCTAACCGAGCCTGAAGGTCGGCTTGATAAGTTCTAAGTTTTCCAAGGTCAGTAGTAATCTTGTCTCGGAGATTGTCATATAGCTCCGACCGCTCGTAGTGTTTGTCAGGGCAATAGCATTGGAAAGCCCAACCCGTGTATTTGGTGAACCCCTCGATTCCAAAGTCACCAGGTGAGGCTGGCATTTCTTGGTAACCATCGGCCTGATATTTCCGCTTGAATACCTGTTGAAGCAGTCCTTCCCAAGCAGTTCCGTTAAATGGGCCAAATTTGGTATTGAACATTACGCATCCTCAACAACCAGTGTGCAAATCGTTGCAGTCGATGTGGTCTGCGTCAGGCTTACGTGATTTTTTGGCACAAAAACCTGAATAATTACTCTATAAGCCATGGAATTGGGCATCCTCGTGTTCGCTTTGCCCATCTCTATAGCGCATTCAGCGTATCGACAAGACATATGCGTATTGATATTTCCACGGCATTTTGACACATTTCTGGTCTAAGCCTTCATATCCAATACTCGCCGCTCGATTAGATCCGGCTTCATGCCAGCGACAACAGACAGGACCTCGGCCAAAGCCGACTTTCAGCCTTTGCTGAGAATCCGGCGGCTATGTGCCGGTTTACTGCCGCTCAGCCAAGAAAGGCCTTGAAAGGCAGCATTTCCGTTCTGTGAATACGTGCTCCCGACCCAATTCGGAAGTTCGCAATTTTGTTAAGCAGACGCTCAAGAACGTTGTAGGTAACCTGCTGCCTGAGCGGCGAAGCTACAGAAGGAACCTGCAAGCACAACTTACAGGCGGTCCGTCTTAACCTAGAGGCTAAATCGCATTTTAGTTTCCAGCCAATTGCTTTCGCTGGTGACTAAAGATAATGCCGTACTCACTTTCGAGTAACGCCATGACATCTTTGTCGAAAATTGCTAGATGAAGCTCTAAGGCATCTGCAAATTGCTGCACGTCAACAATGGTAGCCCCCTTGAAATTAGCTTGTCTCAAATTGGCGCCTTTGAACTTGCAGTCCTCTAATTTTGCTCTACGAAAGTCGGCGTTTTGAAGATTAGTATCGAAAAATTCAGTCTTTTCAAGTAGCGCCTCAGCGAAAGAAGCAGCCGTCATGTTGGACCTGCGACAGCGAGTTCTGTGAAGTGAGCTTTTCTTAAAGGAAGTGCCGCGGCAGTCGGAATCTCCAAAGTAGGCGCCTTTCAAGTTGCATTCCGATACATCCACCTTCCTGATATCTGCCCTGCCAAGATCGGCAGAAAACAATTTGCTTCCCCGCAGGGAGACAGACTGAAGGTCGATGTTCTTGAGATGGCAACCTTCCAAGTCCGAGCCTGTAATACCGAGTCTATTCAGCCTGAGAATAGCTCCCCTTATGCGATATGAAGCTTCATCTGATTTCCAATATTTGAGGTCTTCAATTAGCTCTCTGTTCCTTGCAATTTCGTTCTTAGTATTTCTGAATTTCTCAAAAAACAATAGGAAGATACCGACGACAACCATGTCCAATAGCATCCCATGTGCTTCCACCAGAATTCCAGGATAGAAGTCTGGATTCTTATAGTACTCAACGGAAAACCATACCACGATGGCCGCAACACATAGGAATACGGCGATCGTCGTTTTGATCGGGCTAAGAAGAATGTTTTCGAACGCTTGCTTCATAAGTACTCGTATGCAACCTAACTACGCTGTAGAAAAGTAGTATTGATGCCCGCATCGTGCCGTTAACCCTATGGAATAACAAGGCTTGTAATATGCTGAATGCGCATGTAGCTTTCTCTCAACCTCCAATCGCAGGGTTAATTTATGCCTCTCGTCACAATTTCAGCGACCTATCCAATTCTTACGAAATCAAGGGTCAGGAATTTATCGAGCGGTGCGGAGGCGACCTTTAACGTCTGTTGCTGCGATCACACAGTTGTCGTAACCGTTCTACATGATGAATCGCATGTGACTGCGACAATACGTGAGACGGAAATAAGCGAGGCCCTGCTTGCTTGGCTATCGTCCACTCCTAGAAGGGTTGCAAGTTATCCGAAAGACATTGCCTATGAGCTTCTAGCCATCTCGTCGATGCTGGAAGCCGGTGCTAGTACAGTAGTTGAGGCGATCAAGTACTTACTGAATAGGCCTGAGATTCCGGATAAAGTGCTCGGATTGATGGCGGTATTCGTTTGGTCCGAAAGTGAATCGGAACAGCGAGCTATTCCAATTCTCGGGGAGAGTAGCATTGGTGGCTTCGCTTCGTTACCGCTAGGGGCCGACCTGATTAAGGCTATGCAGATCGGCCTCGATAAGAGATATAAACCGCTTGCAGGCATGCGGCATCTCTTTCGAGCCATGCAGGAAGAAGAACCGCGTTTTAGGTGGATCGACGCCACCATCGCACTTGAACTTGCCATTAAGGAAGCACTGATTCGTAAACATCCGGATTTCGAAACTTTACTTCTGGAGATGCCTTCGCCACCATTGGACAAGCTTTATGGACCCATCATGAAAAAGTATCTCGGCGCTCCGTCACCGTATCTGAAGGACATCAGAGAAGGAGCTTCCATACGAAACAAGCTAGTTCATCGACCATATGGAATATCCATTACTAAAGAGGAAGCAGTAACCTATATTCACCAGGTGCACAAGGCGATAAACCACCTATTCGCTCAGCTATATCCAGATTGGACTATCTCAAATCTTATGCAGCACGCGATTTCTCGCTTTTGACCTATCTTCAAGATAGGTCAAAAGCGCAACGATCCGAACGGCCGCAAAGGGACAACTAGCCAAAGGGCCGGTTTTGTCCGGTTGGGTGAGGTCGACAATGTCTTCATCAGAGGACTCTAGTTCTCAGAAGCTGGGGTCAGTTGGTCGACTGCTCCAGTGAAAGCCAACTGGCCGGAATGGGTTGGGTACTACTATTCGTTGGGGACGAAAGCGGCTAATGATCGCATTAACTGCTGAACGGCTGGTAACTGTCGTATGCCGTCCGACTCTCGCATGAGGCCAACAGTCAGCTTTGACCGATTTACAGCCCTTTCCCCTAAAGGTGTACTCGCACACCTTCCCCAAGGTGGGGAGCAACTGCGAGAATTTTTGCTCGTAATTTTGCGAACCGGAACGATTTGTCTAGAACCTTGCCTACAACGGCACCAAAACAACTCCCGATGACAATAGATGCCAGTATTACGTCAGGACTTCCTTCCGTAGCAAAACAGACCCACGCAATCCAAGCCCCCGTCAGTAACGATATTCCGGCAACCATGATCGATGCCCAAACATCAGGAAGAGGCTGACCGCGGAGCACTACGCGGCCGCCTGAGTTTTCCACAAGAACCCCTGCCCGGCGTGCAAGTTCGAACTCATTCTCGCGGAAATCCTTCGTTCCACGCAACCAATACAAAACTGACTCAACGCGACTGGAGTGCTTCTGGGTATGGCCAAAATCAACCACCTCAGCGCACCGAACCTCAACATCTTTACTGGTCTCATTAGGCCGAAACTCAATCAACCGCTCCCGCAACAGTTCAAGTGCATCATCCGCGTTCGCCGGCGGCTCGCTTTCAAAGACCTCTCGGATGCGGCTTAAAGCCCGCATTACATGCTCATCTGAGGTATCGGCCGATTTCTCTTTATCCATTACCTTCGGCCCTCTTCGGGAAAAACGCGGCCAACTTACTCTCAGCATCAAGGCCTTTGCTTTCGGCCTGGATGCAATGCGAGCGCATCACCTCGAATAAGACATAACGACCATCGGAACTCAAATAGCCTCCGCATTGCTCCGCAACGTAGGCTTCGAGGAGATCAAAAATTTTCTTCTCAATCCGCCGTATTGAGTCAGTCGCAAGTGCAGACTCCAGTAGCCCCTTCCCGAAAATCACGTAAGAAAGACTGACCCCCATTGCTCCGATGGCCGTCAAGTAAGAAGTTCTTGGTTCTCGAGCTTCTTTTTCGTATTGGAGTTGGGCAAGGCGTTTAACGCCGGCGCGTTCGGCGAATTCATCTTGATTAAGCCCCAAGCGCTTCCGCTCGTCCTTGAGACGCTCACCAAACCCAGGAACAAATGTTTCGTTTTGTGTAGGCATGTCAGGGATTATAGAAAACATGTTGCAAATTTACCACTCTGAGTGCTAGCGTGTACTCGTTTGAATACTTTTACCATGCGTACTAAGCACCCAATTCGCAGCCCTCAAGAATGCCGCTCCTTGATTGAAGGCAGCGGCATATCCATTGTGGAATCGGCTCGCGAGAACCGCTTTTCGTGCGGTCTCGTCTATCAAGTTCTTGAAGGTAAGCGACGCTGCCTGCGCGGCCAAAGCCACAAGATTGCAGTCGCACTCGGCCTAAAAGCCGGGCAACTGACCAACGTTCAAACGCTCAGTCAGATTCTGGCGGGGCTAAAAAAAGAGGAGGAAACCATGTAGTAAAAAAAATACCGGACTCACCTTTCGGTTTATCCGGCCTTGCCCGTTAGCCACGGAAAAAATTACATCTGACACACAAAGTATCTCCAAGGCAGCCGGCAAAGTCAAGGATTTTTGTCGCCAAAATTTTACATGCAACCACGAAATATATTCGTTTGGATGCCATGCATTTCCCTTGGAAGAATCATGAAAAAGCACCGCTCAAAAAAACCAGAGGGGCCCAATGCCCCTAGCCGCCAGCTCGTGGAAGTATCCCCCCACCGCACCACAGGAGGCCTGCAGATCGAGGAGCTAACCCCTTTTCCGGCCGAGTATGAGTCGTCTTACGAGAAGCTCGTAATCCCGCGCCTCCTGCTCTGCCGAAATGTCAAAAAGGTTTACTCCCAACAGGAGCGGAGTTACTACGCCGGCGACGGTACTGAACGCAAATATACCGCTGATTTTTTGGTCGAACACAGTGGCACTAACACTCTGATCGAGGTCAAGCCGCTCAAATTTTTATTGCACCCCGAGCACCTTCCGAAGTACCTCGACATTGCCAAGCACTTTCGGAAAAACAAACAGGCATTTGCCTTCATCGTTGATGCGCAGTTGTTTTGCGATCCGCAAAAAGCCAATACAAATTTATTGATGCGTTACTTGACCGCATCACTACCTAACGAAGCATTGGCTCGCACCACTGAAACCCTTCAAAGCAACCGGCTGATGTCGATTACGGAACTCTGCAATGCAGCCCGATGCTCGTTGGCCGATGTGTACATACTGATTGCAAAACGCCTGCTTTGCATTGATTGGACGCTCAAGCTCAGCAAATCGAGTTCAGTCAGCCTCCCAGATCAACCGTTGAAAGGATTGTTCCTTGACGACGTTTTGCGTTCGACCCGGTATGGTGATCTTCTGGCAACGTTGGCTTTGGGTAGTGGAACGCCAGATCAATACCGACTGGAAAATGCAGCGGCTTGGCGACAGACTCGTCAGCCTCTTACCCCATGGAATTTTGTTGGAGGGTTTTCAAAGGCGTCGCCTCTTCGTGATCTCGGAGCGTCGGAGCTCAGCCCTAGAAAATCTTGGGAGCGACGAGATCGCGCACCTGGTCAGGCAACTCAGCCAAACAACGCCTAGTCCGGAGGAATCAACATGGGATCATTTTTCCTCCAAAAAGGGCTTGTCATCTCCTACAAGGGCCAGATTCTCGAGTACGACAGTCGATCTGCGAACGAAATTTATTTCGAAGACCCCAAAACCGGTCAAAAAATAACAATATCGGAATCCAAGTTTTGGTCCGCCCAAGCTTCACTAGAACTGAAAATTGTCGACGCGTTCTCGTCACCGGAAGCCTTGGTGATCAAGCCAGAATGCGCCGAAACGCTTCAAAATTTCCGAGACCTCAACCGCATCCCGAATAAATACCAACTCGAGCACGATCGCAAAATCACCTACATCTCAAAACTCAAGAAGGAAGGTATAACCCGCGGCCAAAAATTCCTGATTGCCGATAGCGCCGCAAGAATAGCAAAGGAGATTGAAGACCCGCTCGGCCCACCTGGCGCCTCAACAATCTCGAAATGGTGGAGAGAGATCGACAAATCAGGGGGAGACCTTCTCGTTGTCATCAATTGCAATAGCTTCAGGAAGAAAACCAAACGGCTCGACAAGGAAAGTGAAGAATTTCTCCAAAATCACATTGACGACTATTACGCGAAACCCACTCAACCGACTGTCGTCGGCGCCCATCGAGACTACGTCAATAAATTAAAGGCCGAAAACACTGAGCGTGCCTCCTTGAAAAGGCTTTTACTGGCGAAAGCAAGCGAGCGAACTTACGGAAACCGGATTACCGACCGCCCCGAAGAAGAAATGATGATCGCCCGAGTAGGGCGAGAAGAAGCCCGACGCTATTTCAAAATGGCAAAAGGACATCTCCCTGCGGAACACCCGTTGGACGTTGTCGAAATTGACCATACACCGATGAATCTCTACGTCATCGACGATCATGCACTACTTCCACTTGGCCGACCGTGGCTCACGGCAATCAAGGATCGCTATTCCGGCGTCTTGCTCGGATTTTACGTCTCGTTCCAAAAAACCGGCCTGAACTCGATCTTTGGGGCGATCAAACACTCGCTCTCATCGCACCACCTCGCCTATGAACTATGGCCCGACATCGAAAATCCATGGCCAGCATTTGGACAAGCCGTTTATTACGCATCTGACCGCGGGGCTGATTTCATTTGCCAGCGCTACCGAAATGCAATCAAAGCGCTAGGTTCATTCTGGGAATACTGTGAACGCAGAACACCCTGGCTAAAGGGATCAATCGAACGTTTCTTTCTAACGTTGGAACAAACTTTCTTTGAATCAATGCCAGGTCGAACCTTTGCATCACTGGAAAAGCGGGGTGACTACGACTCTGTCAATCAAGCAGTCGTTCGCTTTTCAACGTTGATCTATCTTCTTCATAAGTGGGCAGCAGATTTTCACAACATACAAACTAACGTACGAAACCAAGCTGCACCGCTTGAACTATGGCAGAGCGGTATTGAAATAGCCCCACCACCCCACCCCTGTTCAATAGATGAACTGAACATCATTCTTGGCGAGCATCACACAGGAACACTATCTCAAGAAGGAATCCGATTCTCCTGGCAAACCTACGCCGACGACCAACTAGAAGCTCTGATGAAAGACATCGGCCAGGGGAAAAAAGTCAATTACGTTGTCTGCGATGAAGACCTTGGCCAAATTTACGTCGAGCATCCTGGGACACACAAGTACCTATGCGTTCCCTCGACACGACCGGAGTACAGCAAGGGATTGAGTCGTTTTCAACACAAATTCATCCGGGCTGAAGCTGCGGTTCGCCTGGAAAAATCGACCGCCGTTGATACATTGATTGAAACTCGCAACCGTATCCAAAGCGTACTTGCTGAAGAATTAGAGACCAAGAAAAACGCAGGCAAGCTTCAGTTAGCCCGTCTCGCCGGTATTAATTCAAATAGCGCTCTGACAGGCGAGACACGAACGATCCTGAACCCCTTCGGAGACAGCGGAAACGTCGCGCCACCTCAAAATACGCCATCGTTCACGAGCGTTCCAACCTACGCCTGGGGATCGTGATGAACGCGGCAGACTTACACTCAGAACACCTATTCGCAGAGCCGAACCATGCCAAGTCACTCCCTCTCGATCCTCAGCAGGAGCGAACCCGCGCAATGGCAGGCAGCCCAGACGCGCGGGCGCAATATGTACTTGATGTCCCCATTGCCTTTGATGAGTACCGTAGAGCCAACAAATACATTGATGCACTCCTCGCGAGATCTAAGGTCTCACAGAAGCCAGGAGGTCTCTGGATTATTGGCGAAGGTGGCCGCGGCAAATCATTTATTTTGGAACGACTTCTCAAGCGTCTCAAACCGGTCGAAGGCGATCATCGCCGGCTTTGCCCTGTCCTATACGTCACCTTCGAATCTCGCCCTTCCATCGGAGAAATCTACATACGACTTCTCCTTCAGCTGGGGCAAGATCCCCGTAGCCTGAAAGGCCAGTCACTCAAGGATCTTAGAGACACACTCGGTGATGCCGTCAAAACAGCGGGACTATTACTGATCGCCTTTGATGAAGCGCAACATCTTTGGGTATTGGCATCCAAGAAGAACAAAGGAGATGCGGGCGGTTCATTGGGGGCTACCCTGAAGCGTCTTTACGATTTTCTAGGTGTGGCTTTCGTCTTCATCGGAACTACACCGCTCGATGAGATCAGGCGCCAAGACGCTCAAACAACGCGATGGCCGGGCCTGTCGTTTCTCAACGCGTTTTCGTATAACGAAGAGTTTCTTGGCGTATTAGGTGCTTTGGATGAATGCCTTCCAATGCCTGACAAAGCCAAACTCAGCGACATCACACTATCCAAACCAATCTTCGAGTCTTGCAGAGGAAGCTTTCGGCTTCTCAAAATGCTCCTCTCGGAAGCAGTTCGAATTGCCAGCCAAGAAGAGGCCAAGCAGATATCGCTGCAGCATCTTGCAGACGCTCATTTCCTGGTTCATTGCTCGGAGGAGACGCCCTTTGGACCTGTATCGGCTAATTAAGCGAACGCAACCGTACCCGTTTGAGTCGCTGTGGGGTTTCCTAATGCGAGCGGCCAAGGCAAACCACTACCGCACCCATCAAGAAATCCTTGAATACGCATTAGATGCCAGCCCGACCAATCCACAAGTTCAGATCGCCCAAATACCCCGTCTCGCCACTTACATGCGTAATAGCGTGGCGGAGATTTCCCAGTTATCCGGGATTTGCCAACCAATACCTAAACAAGGGAAGGTGTGGAAAATCACAGGGGAATGGCTGGGGAAAACCATATTCTTACAGTTAAACCATGCCCCCATCTGCCCGAAGTGCTTACAGGATGCGCCTTATCTGCGTGGAGAGTGGCATCTCTCCTTTCTAACCGTCTGTTGGCAGCATGCATGCCAACTGATCGGGCGCTGCCCTCAGTGCCGGAGACAACTGACATTGCTGCGCAATGCTCCAGAACATTGTTTATGTGGGTTCGATTTGCGCAATAGCCTGGCGATAGAGGCTGATGTCGTGGCGTTACTTGTGTCCAAGCTATTCGCCAATCGTAGCCACGGGCCATTGGTACTCGATTCTGCCTGCCTTTCATCGGAGCAAGTCGAAAACCTCGCGCACCTCTCGCTTGAGGGCCTATGCCATACCCTTTGGTTCCTGGGTCATCACTTGCAAGGTAATTTCCTACTCGACAGCTGCAGTGCGCTCCGAAAGCTGGATTACCGAGAAATCAATGAAATGGTTCATGGTGTTTTCTGGCTACTTGCAGACTGGCCAACTCGACTGGATGGAGCCTTGACCAAACGAATAGCATTGAATGCAAAGTGGGCTGGCGACAACAGCACAATGCGCTTACTAGGACCTATCCAACGGTACTACGAAACCCATATAGCGCCTGGCGACTCTCGATTTATCACCAACCCCTACGAAACCTTTGTCAGGCAGTTGGTTCGACAATCTGGAAGAAAACCCCGTCCATCGCGCCTTGACTCACCTCAACTTGAACTCGACTTTGCGTGAAATGGCTCGTGAACACATCATTGCAAGGTCACTGGAATCACTTAACGACATTGCTGCACAATTTGGCACCAGTTGGAATCCAAGTTTCACTCGGGCTTATGACATGCCCCTTCCGTTCCCCGGGGAGGCTATCAGTTCCTGGCTGATTCGGTACGCAATCCGACGCAATTGCTCCCCAGGGAAAATTCTCGACTGGGTTGGAGTCGATTGGCCAAAGCCAGTGTATTGGATGGACTTTGATGCTGAAGCGCTTCCGTGGGATTACATCTGCAAGTTGACGAGTTGCTCCCCGAGTTTACTGAAGCAATGCGTCCCGGATAACGCCCAATTCATGCTTTGCCCGGAACTGCTATGCCTGCATACAGATCCCATGCGCATGCAACCTCACTTACGCTACTGCGCGACGTGCTTGGCAAACGACCCCATTCCTTTCTATAGAACGACATGGCGTCTGTCTTCAAGCTGGATATGCCTTGAGCACGGGGAGGTAATGCGAGACTACTGTCCCACATGTCGTGCGCCGCTATTTTGGAATTATGCTGCTCGAAGCCGAATCAAAATTTCGGATCTCCGCATGTGCTATCACTGTGGCGGCGACCTGTGCGCCATCGCCCCCCCTGCCTATCTGCCTATTTGGCTGACTGCAGAAGTTACTGCGATTCAAATGGAATTTTCCCATCTTCTCGGGCTCCGGAAGACTGAGGAACAAATTCCCGATATTGCTTCAATTGAGATTGGAGAAAACGGCAATCCAATCACGGCATCACTCGCGATGCAGACATCGTTACGTGAAGCATATGTTCAGCAACACAAGCCAAGCGCTGTTGAAATATACGAAAAACTTGCAAAAATTGTTCGCATCCTGGACTTTTCCCCTATAGCCGAAGCATCAGGACCACAAATTGGCGTAGGGATCGAGGCAAAAATGCTGTTTGGCCGGGGCTCTGCACAAGCATGTAGAGCACTCATGGAGCATCAAAATTTGTTTGGCACTACCCTTTGGTGGCCCGGTGAAAATATATTGAAGAACGCACTTCGAGAAACATGGGCCAATGCAGATTTTGATCGAACAAAGCAATGGGTTCTTCGCCATTGCAGGTCCTCTCAGCTCCCAGAATCACCCCCGCGATCATAGCCTCTCGGCTCCTGCCTTAGCGAAATCAGCGAGCGACAATGCAAAATGTTAAGCTCTTTGTCATTTCACGCCAATCGTCATTCTGAATGGACAAAAAGTCGCTTTCCGAGCGAGACATCTGTTCCAAGTTCATCACGCCAGCCCTCGAGGCCAGTAGGCGGGACAGAGAGCTATGCGTCAAGCTGCGCCAGCGCCTCTCCTTCGCTCAACAAACCAAATTCAGACAGGCTGAAGCCTTGGTTGCGTCTGTTGCCGCCTGAATTGCATGAAGTCAAGACGCCTAATTCCGTCTGCTGAGCTGCCTGATTCTTTGTGGCGCAAAGAAACAAAGTGCATTCTCCTGCCCCCGAGCCTTGTTTCTGCATGGCAACAGTTATTGGAGACCGAAGGTCTCCTTGAAAAGGCTCAGCAACCCGCCCCAGAAAACCTGATTGGCGGTGGATCAAAGGAAGTTACGGATGATCATTTGACGTGGAGGTTTACAGGGTCTTCCGCACGAGTACAAATGGCCATGCTTGACCCCTTGGACAACTTGGATCTTGTTGCAGATGCTTTTGCAAAGACTTTTTCAGGCGGTCGAGTATTTCTTGCCGATCTTCCCTGTGGATCAGGAGCAGCCGTACTGACGATTCTTTGTACAATTGCTGAGCTGCGAAGAACACGGCGAATACCAAGGTCTCCTCTCTACTTGACTGTGCTGGGTGGGGAGCTCTCCGAATTTGCGCGTGCCTATGCCCATAAAGCCATTCGCGGCTTAGTGGAATCTTTGCAGACGGAAGGCATTTTCGTCGATGCTGATTTCCTGCATTGGAATGCTTGCGATAAATTTTCCAACGCTGACCTAATCAAAGAATTGACACTTCGTAGTGCTGGTTGCGGTGCTCGAATGCTTGTTCTTGCCAATTTTTCTGGGTTTCTACAGAGCAGCGGTAAGTGGGATGCTGCAAGAGCACAGTTTGATGCACTGTTCTTGCATAGTCGTGATGAAAATAGCTGCGCTATCTGGATTGAGCCTCTCACGAACAATGTGATCAAGACGGGTGGCGGCTTTTTTGACCGGCTCATCAACTGGTTCAAGAAACAGTTTGGGGAGTTGCCCCAAACAATCTCCTTGGTGGGAGAGGAGAATCAGCCCATTTACGGTGCATCGGAAGCCCATGCCCAACACCCCTTACGCCCAGACCACGCGTTCAGGTCAAATTTGGCTGTCATTCGATTTGACTTGCCTAAGGAAATGGCAGGTCAGGGATGAAACCAGGCATCCTGGCAAGCAGGGCAATCAATCAATATCGAAGTAGGGATGTAGTTTCCTACCTTGCGTTACGGTATTACCTAGAAAATAGTTGCGCCCGAAGTGATCACTGGGCCTGTGAAGTGGCAGTTCACCTCACCCAGACACGCAACTTGCCAGCTTACTTTGAAGCTCAGCATTTCAAGGAAACTCAAGACAATGGGCAAGTGCTCCACCGAAGCATTTTGCTGCCAGGACCGAATGAAGCGTTGTCCGAAGCAGCTTTGCTTGCGGAGTGCTCAAAATACGATGTGTTTAAGCCAATGTCTTGCGTCTACAGCTATCGATTAGCCAAGGAAGGCGATAGGAGCGGAATATTTGAACCGTATTTTTCTGGATTCCGCCAGAGGCATCAAGATGTTGCAAATGCGTGTAGAGAACATTGCGATGGGATCGTTCTCTACACCGATATCAAAAAATTCTACCCAAATATTCGTGCCCATCAGGCATCGGAGGCGTGGGAAACAAGTTGTCGGGATACTGCAATTCCGAAGCATCTTTCCGCCTTAGGTCATAAGCTGCTAGACGATCACTCCCTAACATGCCAGAAACACAAGCAGGGCAACGGCTTGCTGACAGGGCCGATGTTTAGTCACCTCATTGCGAACCAATTGCTCAGGCCGGTAGACGAGGCGATGAGCAGGGCATTGCCAGGGAGATACTTCAGGTATGTCGACGATGTAATTATCGTTGGTAGTCCCATGGATGTTCGCTCCGGTCAGAAGCAACTCTCAGGTCTACTTGGCGAGCTACACCTCGCTCTGCATGAGGACGAGGGAGAAAAGACATTTTCAGTTGATAGCGCTGGATGGTTGAAGGGCGCCGGTGATTTTGATGACGAACATGGCCGAGACTGGATGATGTTTGTCGGGGACTTGCGTCGCTTTCTCATTGCCAAGCCGCGTGAGCGAGCAGGACTTGCCGCTGCCTTTGCCGCAGAAGGATTCAATATCCCACTTCCCAATTATCTGGCTGCTGCAAGCGAAGCGGGGCCAATGCAACGGCTGTCAGATTTTCTCAGCAAGTATCGCTGGGCAGGAACGAGAATCCAGCAGATTTCCCCTTTCATGCTGCTCGGCTTTGCAAAAGCGATGCGATTCGTATTCGCCGATCGATTGGCTCGTCTTCTCGAAGTCAGCCCAGGTGTGCGCGGGTATGAACGGAAGCGACTTATCCCAAAACTTCGATATTTCGGTGGACGCCTTTTGTATCTTGGGACACCAGAAATGCAGATTGATTTCTCAAAGGGACTGCATAGGTACCCAGAACTACAGTTGCTTGCCGTTGTACTTGAGTCTGTTGCAACGCGCGACGTCAGTAAGCTTTTGCCCCTTGGTTCAAACGCTGTGCAATCGGCTGCTCAGGTGTTTCGTTTGTCTACTGCTCCGGTTAGGTATTCACTCAAAACGCTTGGTGAAGCGGAGCTACAGGGGGTTGCAGTACTTCAAATGAACGGAGTAGAGCTTTCCGAAGACAGCCAACCAAATCCGAACGGTAATGAATTGAATAGATTCGCTACCAGCGATGCACCAATGTTCGATTTGATTCGGGACGCTGGCCCATTTGTCCAAGAAATGGCTTGCTTGCACGGGGCCGATGGCCCAGTAAGGCATAGCAATACACTAGACACAGCTTTTGACCGTGATGAGCAGTTGGCGTTTGATGTGTTGAATCAACTCTCACAATCAGGTTATGCCTAATTGCCATTCAGAATAAATTGAACGAGAGTCCAATATGAAAAGCGCCCTCTTCGTCGATTTCGACAATGTCTATTCCGGCCTACGCCGTCTCGATCAGGAAACGGCTGACCAGTTTGCTCGCAACCCAACGGTGTGGATGAACTGGCTGATCAAGTCGCTGGAACTACCCGAACCAACCATGCCGGGTGCCAAGCGGCGCGTACTGGTCCGCCGCTGCTATCTAAATCCGCAGGCTTACCAACGCTTTCGTCCATCGTTCAACCTGGCCGGATTCGAAATCATCGACTGCCCGGCGCTGACGAGCGAAGGCAAGACGAGTACCGACATCAACATGGTGCTGGATATCGTCGACCTCCTGCAGCACGAAACCCGGTACGACGAATTCATCGTCTTCTCGGCTGACGCCGATTTCACGCCGGTGTTGCGCAAATTGCGGCGCTGGGACCGGCGGACCACCGTGCTCGCCATAGGCTTTCCTTCGGCAGCTTATCGCGCCTCGGCCGATTTGCTGATCGATCAGGATGATTTCGTGCGCAAGGCGCTCAATTTCGACGACTCCCCGCCCCCTGCGCCAACCGAAGCCATCCAAGCCAACCTTTCGGCCACCGAGTGCGGCGCACAGGCACTACAACTGATCCAGCAGGCGGTGAAGGAAGCAACGGCTCCGGTATCGCTGGCCAGGATTGCATCCTTATTGCTGAACCGGATTGAAGGTCTGGACGCTTCGTCTTGGGCCGGGTTCGGCAGTTTCCGCTCTCTCATTGAATCGCTTAAACTTGGTTCACTGGTCGTTAGTTGGGATTCCGGCGGAACCATTCACGATCCTCAACGGCACGTCCTCACCTCTCCCCAGAACACCGTAAACGGCAACGGCAAAGCTATCAATCTGGCAAACACGGTCTCCGCTACGATCCGGGCGGAAGTTGCCAAAGCGGGCCAACCAGTTCCCTGTGGCCGTCTGGCGACGGTGCTGATTGGCGTCGACCCCACCCTTGCTGCTGACTGGGCAGGAAAAGGGACCTTCCGCAGGTTTGTCGAATCCTTGGATATAAAACCCGTCGAATTCAACTGGAACGACTCGGGTGGCGTCGCCTACGACCCGGCCAGACCCGCAGCCAAACTCATCCAGCAGCCCCCGGGTGCCGCCGAATGGCCGGACAAGAACTTGTACAAGATTGCTAAGCAGATTCACGAATTGACTGACGTTCCACTGCTGACACCAGAAAAGTATCGGAATTTGATCGCTTCGATTGCCAAGGATGTCGCCGAAACACCATTTCACCTAATGGAAACAGGAAAACGCGTTCGCGACCGCTGCCGTGAGACGGTTTTCCCAGTCAGCCGTGCCGACGTGAATCACGTCCTGCGTGGCCTGAGCATGCGTGGTCACGTTTTTGATGAAGGCCCGAACGATGCAGCCACATTGGCTCAGAAACTCGCGAACAATGTTCGCTCGCTCTGCCTGCGTGAGCAATTCGTATTGGACGAACAAGCCGACAAGGCAATCCGGGATTGGATCGGCTGCAAATAGCAGGAAAAAGTCTCTTGTTAAACTGCTGGAAAATGGAAAAATCTCGACTTAACGTGCAAAAGCACGACGAAATCAATTTGCGAGACTTTTCCAAACCCACAGAAATACGCTGAGTTCCTATCTCAACTTAATCTGCGGACGAGAACTCTTCTCACCTGCAGCTTAAGGCTGGCTTCGGATCAAGCCCTGGCTTGCGAAAATGCGCCGGGGGTACAGTTAAATTGGCTTCTGAATGCGGCAATGAAGGCCGACAGGGAGTCATATCCGC
>Ga0316604_10001340_pt1 | contig 22154 bp, 24 predicted proteins | sample OWC_soil_day20_C_FD_207650 | JGI IMG/M metagenome (GOLD analysis project Ga0316604, IMG submission 207650) | Wetland soil microbial communities from Old Woman Creek delta, Ohio, United States - OWC_soil_day20_CT | ecosystem: Environmental > Terrestrial > Soil > Wetlands | place: USA: Ohio...
AGGCCGGAAGCCTCCCTTTAATTGCTGCTCTGGATCAGGCGAGGCTTGCCTTGGCTTGCTCGACAAACTTGGCAAAAGCCGGCTTGTCAAACACGGCCAGGTCGGCCAGAACCTTGCGGTCCACTTCGATGCCGGCTTTCTTCAGGCCGTTCATGAAGCGGCTGTAAGCCAGACCGCACTCACGGGATGCCGCGTTGATACGCGCAATCCAGAGTTGACGGAATTGACGCTTTTTCTGGCGACGGTCGCGGTATGCATATTGACCGGCCTTCATCACCGCCTGTTTGGCGATGCGATAGACGTTCTTGCGGCGGCCGCGATAGCCCTTGGCAAGTTCCAGAACTTTCTTGTGACGGGCGCGAGCCGTTACACCACGTTTAACGCGAGGCATGTGTCTTCTCCTTTTCCGTTATGCGTAGGGCAACATGGCGCGAACGTGACCCATGTCACAGGCGGTCACTTGTTGGGTGCCGCGCAGTTGGCGCTTGTTTTTGGTGGTTTTCTTGGTCAGGATGTGGCGCTTGAACGCTTTGCTGCGTTTGATGCCACCGCTGCCTTGAACGATGAAGCGCTTTTTGGCGCCGCTCTTCGTTTTCATCTTGGGCATGATGATTTCCTATTTACATCATTAGATTCAGCGACAGGCGCTCCCGAAAGAGTCTTGAAGCCCGCCACCTCGCTTTTATGCAGCTGCCGACAGTCTCTCGCGATCCTGTCTTGCCGGGCGCAGCTGCCGGCCCGGTAAACTTAAACTTTCTTCTTCGGCGCCAGCATCATGACCATCTGGCGGCCTTCGAGCTTGGGGAACTGCTCGACTACGGCCAGCTCGCCCAGATCGGCTTCGATGCGCTTCTATTGCGCCATGCCGATTTCCTGGTGGGCCATTTCGCGGCCGCGGAAGCGCAAGGTAATCTTGGCCTTGTCGCCTTCTTCCAGGAAGCGGATCACATTGCGCAATTTGATCTGGTAGTCGTTTTCGTCCGTACCCGGGCGGAATTTGACTTCCTTGATCTGAATCTGCTTTTGCTTGAGCTTGGCGGCATGCAGTTTCTTGGAGTTCTGATACTTGAACTTGCCATAATCCATCAGCCGGCAAACCGGGGGTTGCGCGGTGGGCGCAATTTCAACCAAATCCACCTCGGCTTCTTCAGCCTGACGCAGGGCCTCATACAGGCTCACAATGCCAAGCTGTTCACCCTCCACACCCTGCAATCGAATTTCGCGCGCGGTGATCTCACCATTGATCCGCGGCTCTTTTTCCTGGGCAGCTATCGCAATTCTCCAAGTCAGTCAAAACAAAAACCGTGCGTCTGTCGCCGTTTGGCCTCAAGCCAGTTCGGTTTGCAGTCGCTCAATGAGCGCTGAGACCGTCATCTGACCCAAGTCTTCTCCGGTACGGCTACGCACGGCCACCAAGCCCGCGGCTTTTTCCTTGTCGCCCACGATGAGCTGATAGGGAAGGCGCTGCAAGCTATGTTCGCGGATTTTATAGGTAATCTTCTCATTTCTCAAGTCGACAACTGCACGCAGTCCCGCGGCCTGCAATTGTGCGGCCACTTCCTGGGTGTAATCGGCCTGATGTTCGGAGATATTCATGACTACCATTTGTACCGGAGCCAGCCACAACGGGAAGGCGCCAGCATGATGTTCGATCAGGATGCCGATAAAGCGTTCGAGCGAGCCGAGCACGGCGCGGTGCAGCATGATCGGGCGCTGGCGGGTGCTGTGCTCGTCCACGTATTCGGCGCCCAGGCGCTCTGGTAGGTTGGGGTCGAGTTGCAAGGTGCCGCACTGCCAGACCCGGCCCAGACAATCCTTGAGCGAGAATTCGATCTTCGGGCCATAGAAGGCGCCTTCACCTGGCTGTAGTTCGTAAGCCAAGCCTTTGGATTCGAGTGCGGCGATCAGTGCGCCTTCGGCACGATCCCACTGTTCGTCGGTGCCGATGCGCTTTTCCGGACGGGTCGAGAGCTTGACGATGATGTCTTCAAAGCCGAAGGCGGTGTAGACCTTTTGCAGCAGCTCGATAAAGCGTGCGGATTCTTCCTGGACTTGCGCTTCGGTGCAGAAAATGTGCGCGTCGTCCTGGGTAAAGCCGCGCACGCGCATCATGCCGTGCAGGCTGCCGGAGGGTTCGTTGCGGTGGCAGGCGCCGAATTCGGCGTAGCGCAACGGCAGGTCGCGGTAGGAGCGCAGGTCGCTGTTGAATACCTGGATGTGGCCCGGGCAGTTCATCGGCTTCACGGCGTAGTCGCGTTTTTCCGACTCGGTCGTGAACATGTTGTCTTTGTAGTTCTGCCAGTGGCCGGATTTTTCCCACAGAGTGCGGTCCATCACCTGTGGGGTGCGGATTTCCTGGTAGCCGTGAGCGTTCAGTACGCCGCGCATATATTGCTCGATGGCTTGCCAAAGGGTCCAGCCCTTCGGGTGCCAGAACACCATGCCCGGTGCTTCGTCCTGCATATGGAAGAGGTCAAGCTGCTTGCCGATCTTGCGGTGATCACGCTTTTCGGCTTCTTCAAGCATGTTGAGGTACTGCTCGAGATCTTCTTTCTTGGCCCAGGCGGTGCCGTACACGCGCTGCAGCATCTCGTTCTTGCTGTCGCCACGCCAGTAGGCGCCGGCCACTTTCATCAGCTTGAAGACTTTCAGTTTGCCGGTCGACGGCACGTGCGGACCGCGGCACAGATCGGTGAAATCGCCTTGCTTGTAGAGCGACAGTACCTGGTCGGCCGGGATCGATTCGATGATCTCGGCTTTGTATTTTTCGCCTATTGACTTGAAGTAGGCGACGGCCTCGTCGCGCGACAGTTCGGTTCGCTCCAGTGGCGTGTCGGCCTTGGCGAGTTCGGCCATTTTCTTTTCGATGGCGGCCAGGTCTTCCGGCGTGAACGGGCGCTTGTACGAGAAATCGTAGTAGAAGCCGTTGTCGATCACCGGGCCGATGGTGACCTGTGCATCCGGGAAAAGCGTTTTGACCGCTTGGGCCAGCAAGTGGGCGGTGGAGTGGCGAATCACTTCGAGGCCGTCGGCATCGCGGTCGGTGATAATGGCGAGTTGCACGTCGCGGTCGATCAGATAGCTGGTGTCGACGGGTTTGCCATCCACTTTGCCGGCCAGCGCTGCGCGCGCGAGGCCGGCGCCAATGCTGGCGGCGACCTGGGCGACGGTCAGCGGGGCGTCAAAGGTGCGTTGGGAACCATCGGGAAGCGTTACGACCGGCATAATCATCACCTGCTAGCTGAATTAAAACGGCAAAAAAAAAGTGCGGGGTTTAGCCGCACTTTTGTCTGAATCTAGCCCAAGGCACGACCTACCGGTAAATGACTGCGGTGGTCGTGGTAGTTCGGAACATGGACTGGATTCCTTTGTATTCGTTGGTAGGCACGATTGGACTCGAACCAACGACCCCCACCATGTCAAGGTGGTGCTCTAACCAGCTGAGCTACGTGCCTAACGAGAGAGCGGCATTCTACTGAAGACCTTCTCTTTTGGCAAGCGCTTGGTGTTGCCGAAGCGCCGGTCCGCCGGGTTTCGAAAGTTGGGCGCAAAAAACCGCTCATGGATTCGGATGCCATGAGAGCAAACAAACCGCCGAATAGCATGTACCGGCAACGAGAGTGGCGTTGCCGGTACATGCTAAATAGAGCTGTTTATTTTGGGGTTTGCGATTGCCCGGCAGCGGCCGTCGGCGGCATGGCGTCTTTATGCAGATCCTGCATTTGCTGTTTCAGCACCAATATTTCGGTCTGCGTGATGAGCATTGACTCACTGCTTCGCTTCATATTGACCATGGATAGCGCCAGTGCCAGCAGTGCAAGGGCGAATGCCACTGCGACCCATAAACCCATTCTTTGCGGTTCGATGATGTGTTTTTCTTCAGACATGATTGGTGCTCCTTTCCTTATGGTTGCAAATGCTAGTGCGACTACGGAACATCATCCTGGCTGGTTATTAACGGCCACCAGCTTTCGATGAAACTTCATTTCGTGGTGCTCTCTGCCTTGTCCGGGCCGGGGGCGTTGCTTGCCACGAGGATTGTTCGATCTCCTGATTCAAATTGCGCCGCCCTTTGCGACAAATCCTTGCCGAGAAGCAGGCGCGCCTGGATATCGGCTCGAAGCTTGCTGCTCTGAACCAGTTCCAGGTCGGGTTTATCCGGAAGGCTTGATTTGAGGCTCAGGGCCTGGTCGCGATAACCGGGGCGGTACTGGATTTGTGAGACCGCAACCTGGAAGGGCTTTTGGTTGGTCAGACGTGAGGCGGGATAACCCTGTTGGCCGAGATAGCCGCTTACTTTCCTGGCGAAACCGGTCATGCCATTCCCGTTGGAGACTTCCAGCCGAAGTTTCGCTGGCTTTACTGGCGTGTCGGTCGGTTGGGCGTTGGCCATGGCTGTTGCCATTTGCACAGGCTTGATCTGTTCGCGCAATTCGTAAACATTTTCCGCAACTTGTATGGTTTCCAGCCGGTTTTTTGCTTGTGCCGGGGGAATAGCTGCAAGTTTTGTACTGCTATCGGGTTGGCGCGCATCTTGTGCCAAGGCGGCAGGTTCTATTGGAAGAGTAGCGACAGCTTGAGTGGTGTTGTCCTGGGCCGTGGTGGCTGCAACAGTAACGGATGGAACGCTGCCGGAATCATTGGCTTTGGCGGATGCAAGGCCCAGATTGCTCAATGCACGCTGGTTGCCGGGATCAAGCTTTGTTGCTTGTTCCAGCGCTGAAACCGCTTCGTTGTATGAGCCTTGCAGGTAGAGGGCATGTCCCAGGTTGTTATGCAGATGGGCTGCATCGGGCGCTTTGCTTATTGCTATGCGGAATGCCGCAATGGCGTCTTCATGACGCCCCTGCATGGCGTAAATCACACCCAAGCCATTACGCGCCTCAACAAAATCAGGGTTTGCCGCCAGCGCCCTGTGATATGCCGCTGCCGCCTGTTCATAGCGTTGTTGCCCTTGATAATAACGGCCCAACTGGTACAGAGCATCGGGACTGTCGGAGGTCTGGTTGATGCTATAGACCGGGTTGACTCCCCAGGTTTGGCTGCTGGTGGTTTGAGGCGATGTGCAGCTGCCCAGAAACGGGATGCAGCAGACCATTGGCAAAATCATCTTTTTCGTTTTCATGCGAGTCTCTCCTGTGAAGAGATCATTGTCCCGACAGTGTGGGCAGAAGCACCCGGTAGATGCTGATGAATGCCGGGCCGAGCAGAACAAGGAGCATTGATGGGAAAATGCAAAAGATCAGCGGAAACAGTAGCTTGACCGGAATCTTGGCTGCTTTTTCCTCGGCGCGCAGGCGGCGCTTGGTGCGCAGGCTGTCTGAATGCACGCGCAGTGAATCCGCCACGCTGGTACCAAATCGATCTGCCTGGATCAGCATTGCGACGAGGTTATCTACCTCTTCAACACCCGTACGCAAGGCAAGGTTCCTGAGAGCCCGTGCCCGAGTGCTACCTGCGCGCAGTTCCAGATTCACCAGATGCAATTCGTCCGCAAGGATCGGGCTTTTCATCCGCATTTCATCGCCAACCCGGCCAATTGCGGCATCCAGACCCAAGCCCGCTTCGACGCATACGGTCATCAGATCGATTGCATCCGGAAAACTTTCAAAAATTTCTCGCTTGCGGTAGGCAATCTTGCGTGCAAGCACTGCATTGGGCAAAAAATAGCCAATCGCTGCCAGCAGTATGAGCAGAAAAAGAAAGACGTTCTGATTGACCGTACTGCTGGAAATACCGCCGTATAGAATCAGCACGCCAGGGAAAACCATTGCCAGAATGGTTTTGGCGGCAAAGAAAAGTACCGGGGTGGAAGATGTGCGATAACCCGCGTTCATAAAGCGAATCCGCAGCGCCGAGTTTTCCCATCCTTCGGCAGGCAGGGATAGCTTGGCGAGCGGGCTGCTTAATTTGATTACATGCTGAATCCACTCCGCAGTGCTTGAATTGGAGTCGCTGGCTGATGTTCCGGTGCTGGAAATTTGCTCCAGTCGCTGGCGCAAGGGGTGTGGTCCCAGTTGCCAGAGGATCACCATCGCGACTAAGAACACGGCCAAAAAAACTACTGCCAGATAGATAATTTGCAAGGTAGTCATGATTTTTGCCACCTGTCTTGTTAAGGATTTACACCCTGATCTTGATGATGCGCCACATCAAAAAGATGCCTAGAGCCATGATGATCAATGCGCCTGCCACCATTTTTTGGCCGGCGGGATCGATCCACAATATGCTGAGAAACTTTGGGTGAATGATGCTGATTACACCTGCCAGCGCGAATGGCAGGATGGTCAAGATCCAGGCAGACAGCTTGCCCTCTGCGGATAGCACGCGGATGGTTCCCAGTAGTTTGAATCTGGCCCGGATCAAGGTGCTGATGTTGTCCAGCAGTTCTGCCAGATTGCCACCGGTTTCGCGCTGGATCAGCACGGAAATGACAAAGTAGCGCAAATCCGTGATGGGAACCCGAGTGGCGAGATTGGTCAGCGCTGCATCCAATGGCACGCCATAGTTCAGTTCGTCGAAGGTAGTGCGAAACTCTCCTGCAATCGGTTCCGGCATTTCTTCACTTACCATCTTCAGCGCGCCTGGTAGCGCATGGCCGGCACGCAAAGCCCGGGCCATAAGATCCAGCGAGTCGGGTAACTGCTGCTCGATGGTTTCCAGGCGAGCCCCTCTTTTGTTGATCACGTAGATCAAAGGCAGGAATCCTGCCGCGACAGTTATCGCCAGGATGATGACAATATTGAAGGCAAGCACGAACGACAGTATCAGGCCCAATGCGGCTGCAATCAGTGTCATCCACAGAAAACCCGCCACGTTCAATTTCACGCCGGATTGCACCAGTAAGCGATCCAGCTGGTGGACGCGTGGAATTTGCAGGAGCAAACGATCCATGAGGGGGGTTTCGCTGAGCAAGCGCTGTTTGACGATGGTGAGTTGCTCAGTGCCTTTATCCCCGGCGGACAAGGCGCGCAGGCGCCGTTCGATGCGTTTTGCTTCTGGACCCTTATAGGTGTTCCACGCCTGAAAAGTGCCTTCCAGAAACAACACTACTGCAATAAATCCAAATAAAACAAATGCATAGTATAGGTAGTCCATGGTTGGCTCCTATTCGTATAACCGTGTCGGATCAAACATCTCATCACGCAATGGAATGCCGTGTACGCGCAGTTTTTCAGCGAACTTGGGCCGGATGCCGGATGCCCGGAAATGACCGAGTACCGTGCCATCCGGGGCTACCCCCGTCTGGACAAAAGCGAAGATTTCCTGCGTGGTGATAATGTCGCCTTCCATGCCGGTGATTTCTTCGATGCTTAATATCTTGCGTTTGCCGTCCGATAGCCGGCTGACGTGAATCAGCGCACTCAGCGCAGAGCTGATCTGCTGGCGCATGGCCTTGGGTGGCAAAGTGAGACCGCCCAGGCCGATCATGTTTTCCAACCGGGTTATCGCATCGCGCGGGCTATTGGCGTGGACGGTGGTCATTGAGCCATCATGCCCCGTATTCATGGCCTGCAGCATGTCCAGCACTTCTGCGCCGCGTACTTCACCCACGATGATGCGGTCCGGGCGCATGCGCAGACTGTTTCTCAACAGCGCTCGCTGGGTAACTTCGCCTTTGGCTTCGATGTTGGGTGGGCGGGTTTCCAGCCGGACCACATGGGGTTGTTGCAGTTGCAGTTCGGCGGCATCTTCGATGGTGACAATGCGTTCCGTGGGCGGAATGAAGCCGGAGAGAATGTTAAGTAACGTGGTTTTACCGCTACCGGTGCCGCCGGAGATCAACAGGTTCAATCTGGCTTTGACCATCCCCTCGATGATTTCAGCCATGTCAGGGGTCAAGGTTTTGTAATTCAGGACATCGTCCATGCGCAAAGGCGTGACGGAGAATTTGCGGATTGAAAGCAGCGGCCCATCCACGGCCAATGGCGGAATAATGGCGTTAACCCGCGAACCATCGGGCAAGCGTGCATCGACCATCGGGCTGGATTCATCAATTCGCCGCCCGATTCTCGATACGATCTTGTCGATAATCTTCATCAAGTGGGCATCGTTTTCGAACGTGACATCGGTTTTTTCCAGCTTGCCCCGACGCTCAACATAGACTTGCCGGTAGGTGTTGACCAGAATGTCCGCGATGCTGGGGTCGGCCAATAAAGGCTCAAGAGGCCCCAGCCCGAGCACCTCGTGCTGGATGTCGCGCACCATGCTTTTGCGTTCGGCTTCATTGATTGCCAGTGGTTCTTCCGAGAGCAGCCGCTCCACCAGCGTTTTCAGTTCTTCCAGTAACCGATCCGGGGGGAGGCTTTCCATCACGGCAAGATCAACCCGATCCAGCAATTTGCGGTGGATGCTTGATTTCAGTGCCTGATACGCCTTGTGGTCGGAGAAGCCGGATTGCTGGGTCGAAACCGGTGCCAGCGCCGTATCATTTTGAATGGTTTCCAGCCGGTCTCTTAGTGACATGATCACACCCCTTGATTAATTTCCAGTTTGCCGTTTTCGATCTGGGGCGAAATGGGCGCCCTGTTGCTTTCCGGTCAGTTCTTTCTGAATAAATTGGCTAGCCAGCCGCCTGATTTGGCAGGAGGATCGCCTGCCAGCTCTTTTCCCCAATGTGCCAACGTTTTGGTCACTGCGTCATGCGGCGCGATTTTCATCACCGGAACCCCCTGGTTCACCGATGCCGATACCGCTTTGAAGCTGTTCGGAATGGTGTGAGACACCTTCATTCCAAGCGTATGCTCAACGTCATTCAGTCGGATTTCAGCGCTTTTTTCATAACGGTTTACGATCAGATTGATCTTTTCCCGCCCGTATCCCAACGACCTGAAGGTGGCAAGCAAGCGCTTGGCATCGCGAATAAAGGGCAGCGTCTCTTGCAGAACAGGGAAAATCACGTTGGCACGATCCAGCGCGCGTACGCTTACTGCATCCAGTGCCCGGCCCATATCCAGAATGACAAAGTCATAATGTGCGACTGCCAGATCGAGCAACGCATCAATGTGTTCGGGTCTGACTTCAGCGGCCCGTTCGGGGCTTTCCGGGGCGGCCAGTACGCCGAAATGTGGCAACACTTGCACCATGCTGGAAGACAGAAAGGATGTATCCAGGCGCTGGATATTGCTGGCCACATCGGCGAGCGTGTTGTGTGGGGCGTGATCGGAAACGAACAGTGATGCATTGCCAAAATGCAGGTTCAGGTCTAACACTGCCACCCGTTTTTCATAAGCCGCAGCCAGGACATAGCCCAGGTTTACAGCGAGAAACGTGGCGCCGCTTCCCCCTTTGCAGGCGATGAACGCCAGTACCTTGCCTTTGTGGGCGGGCGCGTGCATCAGTGCAACTCTTTTCTGCGTGCGCTCTATGGCATCCTGCAGCGCCGGACCGGAGAAAGGGGGGGGAGGGAGTACTTCACGTACACCTACCCGCATGGCATCAGTCAGAAATGCGGGTGATTGCGACTGAGCCAGCAGGATGACGGCCATATCGGGGTGGTGCAGGCCGATCAATTCAAGTTCGGCCAACTCTGCCCGGTCTCCTCGGGCGGTTTCGAGGATAAGAAGGTTTGGCCGGTTTTGATCAATAGCGGCTTCTGCCTGCAAAATGCCTCCATTGAACAAGAAAACTTCAAGCGAGCTTTTCTCCGTGGCGAGCTGGTGACGCAACTCGTCCAAGGTTTGCTGATTTTGCGAAACGGCCACAATTTTCATGGCAACCCCCTGTTATGCACTGCTTGACCATGCTGGTTTTAGGTTTTTTAACTTCCACAACGCGCAACAAACTAGCTTGTTTTTTTGTTTATAGACCTTCCCGGTCAAACTCAAGAGCACACAGGATTGGATGTGCTTGACAGGCTCTCTCGCAAAAGCGATGTCTCGAAGGCAGGCACCGTAAGCGGTAAATCCAGGAAGGGAATCAAAGGCGTAACACTCAGTCCCTGCAATTTAACTTTTACCCGCTCGCAAGTGCTCTGGGAGCAGCCTGATGGCTCATAGGTAACGGCCACATTGGTAGACAAAATATCGGGCATGATCTGCTGCATGCTGGAAAGCACGGCACTACTTCCGATGTCGCATACCACTGCTACTCGAGCACCGTAGCGTGTGGTTTCAACGGCGGAATTCCAGGTAAACAGTACACGCCCGAATTCCAGGATACCCAGCAGCAAGGTGAAGAAAACCATCGCGATCAACGCGAATTCGACAGCGGCCATGCCACGCTGTTTTTGCCTCGGCCGCCCGTGATGTTGAATCGTTTTCACTTTATGCCCCCTTCATTTACAGCACCTGCCGCATGGTGGTGCTGATCGGCCCAAACGTGATGCTAGGCAGGCCGGCATTGACGTTGCCAATGGTAAAGCTCACCGCAGACTGGAACTGGAACCCCTGGATTGTTACCGTTACAAGATTCACGGACCCCGATCCTGTTGATACCGAGGCATGCGTGCCAGGGCAGCTCAACGAATCGCATACTGAGACCATGCCGGTGGTCAATCCCGGGGCCAAGGTATTTCCCACGGCGGTTTTGTTTCCATAGACCGCCAGATTTTGGGCTGTAGCCAAGCCGGAACCTGCTGGCTGGGTTGAAAGATAACGCGCAGCATCGCGAGTGGCTTTCACCAAGGTGTTGTACTGGTACATGGCACGACCAAACTCGGTGATGCCAAACACCATGAGCAGCATGGGGATGATTACCAGCGCGAACTCAATTGCTGCCACGCCACGCTGTTTATGGAGGTTGAATGGCGTATTCATCATTGCACCAATACCGGGACCAAGGGGCCCGCAGCGCCTCCTGGTATTCCATAGGAGGCACAGGGGCTTGATGCATCATTGGCCATGCCTCTGAATTCCAGGAACACATCATCCGGACCCTTGATGGGGTTCAGCATCAAGACACAGGCATAGCCAAGGATCGGGATGGGTTGTGGATTGGACGATGCGAGGTCTTGGCAATCCACCACAGGTGCGATGGCGATGCGACGATTCGCCCCATACTGTGAGTGATTGGCGGAGGAGGATGGGTTATAGGCATTTCCTATATCCGCAGGGTCGGTATTTTGATAGGGCGTTCTTGCCGTCTGGCCCGCCAGGTAGTTCGATGTGCCCGTCGTCGAGGTGCCCGAATATGCATTTTGGGGTGGGTCCCAAGTCGTTGCCGTTGCGAACGTCATCAGGGTAGTGTTTGTATAGCCAAGCCCGGTGAAATCGGGTGGTGACGTTGTGGTGTTATATTGACCGCCGTTTTTGTAAACACCAAAGCGCGAATTCCACGCGTCGGACAAGCCGGAAATTTGCCCTTGCTGGCCGACCAGTGCTCCGATCGGCGGCAGTTCGCACTGGCCGGCACCTTTCAACAGATCCTTGAGTTCGTCCGCCCCTCCGCCGGAATTCGGGCTGAAATCAAGCCAGTTATAGCTACCCGTTCCCCCCGGCGCACTGCTATCGAATTTGCCGGAATACCACTGGCCAAGGGTAAATCCGAAGGTAGGGGCAGAGCCTTGTTCGCAGATTCCGATTGGTATCGCGCAAGTGGTTTGCGAGGGGGCCACGGTTGCAACCGCTTGCGCGCCAACAGCTTGGTCGCCTGTGCCAAGCACTTGCATGAACCACATTGCGATTCCAGAGCGATTGAGCGTGCACATTGCATATTTTGATGTCGTAGGATTCGCACCGGCTGAACGGGTTAGATAGCCCGAGTTCGGGCTGAGCGTGGCACTGAAGCTGATATCGTTAGCAACGATGGATACGGCTGTTGCCTGAAGGTCGACATTGTTCCGCTGGCCCACAGTCAGCCCCACGTTTTCAGCGCGCACTAGCGCATCGCTGCCGCCATCAAGCTCCCGTGCCGCGGCCAGGGCACAGGCATCTGCCGCGTTTTGTAACTCGGTCTTGGTAATAAACATATGCCCCAGATCGACCACCAAACCAATCATGCCGATCAACACAACAATGCAGAGCCCCACGATAATCGCTACCGCGCCGCGCTGGCGCTGTCTGGAATGGGGCAACAGGTGAACTGATTTTTTCATCGCGATTACCTCCTGCATTGCTCGAGCGAATTGGCGCTTGGGCGTATTTCATTTATCTGGCCTGGCAAGCAACGGGTATGGTTGCCAATTTGCATGCCAAACCAGACGAGCCCACACCGGCTGCTCTATTATTTCGCTCCACTCCCGGAGCCAACACCGATGGTGAAGGTGTTGGCCGGAGCGGGAGGTGCTTCAAATGACTTGTGGTATTTGTCGACCACGGCATCGGCGCCCTTGCCATCCAGCCCTGTTACGGGAGCCTTGTTCATTGAGGCATCAGGATTCAGGGTTTGCTGAGCTTTGGCGGTATTGAACGCTTCGCCGAATTTACTATCGAGTACCGGTGCCGGCTCGACGCAGCCGACCAGTACGACAGAAATTCCCAGCGTGGCAAGCATCAGTTTGATGGACAGGTTTTGCATGGCTATCTCCTTCACTTCATTTCAAAGCCACTGGGGGCGGAAGTTTGCGGATTCGGGCTGTCAGACTTGGCTGGTGACGTGGCAGGCTGTTCCTTTGCCCCTTCATGAGTTCCTTTCAGCATTCGCTGGAAGCGGTTAGGTTCGACGAAGGAATCTGTCGGCAGGGCATAGTTGGCATCAAGGGGTTTGACCAAGCGCGGGGTGACCACGATCAGCAATTCGGTTTTGTCGGTCTTGTATTCGTTGCTGCGGAAAAGTGCGCCAAGAACGGGGATTTCGCCCAGAACCGGGAAGCGGTCGATGGCATGCTTCACGTTGTTTTGCAGCAACCCGCCAATGGCCAGCGATTGGCCATCACGCAATTCCACGGCTGTTGACACTCGTCGGGTGGTCAGCGTGGGTACAATTACCGAGGATTGTGCAGACGCATTCGTAACCACATTGGTGAAACCGACCAGATCGGTGACTTCCGGGCTCACCCTCATCTGGATGATTCCATCTTCAAGTACCGTGGGGGTAAAGCGAAGACCCACACCGAACTCTTTGGATTCCATGGTGATCCCGCCCGTCGTGCCACCTTGCGGTACGGGGATCAAAATTTCGCCCCCTGCGAGGAAGCTGCCTTCCTGGCCGCTGATGGCTACGATGCTGGGTTCGGCCAAAATCTTGATCAAGCCGTCATTTTTTTGGGCATCGATGCCGAGTGCGGTAAGCGGGCCGGTAACGGTAGTGTTGCCACCATACCTGATGAATGTCGCTGCATCGCCCCCCAAGATCCCGGACAGGACGTAGCGGCCATTTGCCCATGCAAAATCGAGCCCCAGTTTCTCCAGCAGGGTGCGATTTATTTCAGCTATTTTCACTTCCAGCATCACTTGCTGCACGCTGGAAACCCCCAGCATATTGACTACTTTCTTGCCTGCGAATGCCTCGGCGAGTGCCACGGCCCGGTCAGCCTTGATGGCGTCGGTAACCGTACCACTCAGAACCACGGTATCAGCCGCTGCCATTATTCTGATGTTCTTGTCGTTCGGAAGCAGCTGCTGCAGCTTGCCCTGCAGGGATGCGGTATCCATGCCGACAGCCACATCGATGACCGTGCTTTGGCCGGATTTGCTCCACAGGATAATGTTGGTTGCACCCACTTTTTTGCCGAGCAAATAGATTTCACTCGGGTTGAGCAGAATCACATCGGCAATATCGGGGCTACCCACCGAGATGCGCGTGGCCGGTGCAGGAAGGCGCAGTAGCGTGGATTTGCCGACTGTCGCATTGATTTGCGAAGCAAATTCGATTGGGCCACCGGTTTGTGCTTGTGTGGGTGGTGTCAATTGCTTGACGGTGGCGGGTTTCTTCTTGGCCGGCTCTGCCGCCTGAAGTGGTGCTGCCAGCATAAAAACCGCCCCAAGCGCGATTGCCATCGCCTTTTTCACGGCCCCAAGCAATGTTGCGTATTGCATATCCTGTTTGCTCATTTCAACTCTCCCCATAGCGAAGACTTAAACCCTGTCTATTCCAGCATCGGCAACTCGGCAGACCTTTTCGCAGGAGTTAGAACTCGCTGCTGGTTTGCGCCATACCCTTGATCATGTCCACTTTCTCTTTGGTTGGTGCTTTGGCAGTGGTCTGCGTGCGCGTGACAAATACTTTTTTCACGATAACTTTTGTTGCGCCTTGCGTTTGCGAGGCGATTACAGGTTCTGGCGTACGATTCAGCAGATCGCGCTTGTATATGCCTTCGGTGGTTACAGGGGAGGAATCGACCTGGTTTCTCAGTACCAGCGAAAGGGTGCCGATGCTGCGCGCCAGATCCAGTTTTTCAGCTTGATCGGGCGAGACTTCCAGGGTGACCGCGTTCACGACCTTGGGCTTGGTTTCATCGCGCCCGGATTCCTGCGCAACGGCCAGCACCAGGATGTGTTCGAGCACAATCTTGGAAATGCTCTTGTCGTTTTTGTTGGCAGACTTGGCGTTTTCATCTTCGGTATTGACGAGGATATCCACGTAGTTGCCCGGCAGGGCAAAGCCGGCTACTCCAACCACGTCGTTGACGCGCACGGTGATGGCTCGCTTGCCCTCGCCGATGACTGCGGAAAGCCCGCCCTTGGTGCCGATGGGTGCCAGTTTGGGTTCCAGAATGGCTTCACCCTTGAGTACGCTGACTTTGAGTACACGCGGCTCTTGTGTTTGCGGATCCTTGAGCAAGGCACCCAGTGCGGTTTCTCCCATCAGCGCGCCTTGCGGAATACTGCCGCGCGGCCATTCAACCGTGGTGATGCTCTCTGGCAAAAGGCGAGTGCCCAAATCCATATCCTTGGCGGCAACCACGACTTTGCTGGTTGTCATCGATCCTTGTTGCCTAACCCAGTTTGACGCCAGCACAACGGCGGCCAGCCCGATGATCACGGAGATCGCGATCATTACCACAGCTCTAGTGTTTTTCATCTCACTTCCCCTTGCCTGTAGTTGAGATTCTTGACGTCCTCATAATCCCGGGCGAAGTAGTTGTTCCACGCCCAATCCAGCAATTCTGGCGACATCTCCGGTGGCCGCCCGTCATAGCGGGCAATGTCTTTTACCTGGCCGATGATGTCGCGCGGGATGCACGCAAACAGCGGCTTTCCTTCCTTGTAATGATGCTCGTGCAACAAGTAGTCGATACCCTCTGCGGAAAATGGAACCTGAAGCTCTGCGCACACTTGCTTGGCAATATCCCGGTATTCCTGTTCGTCCAATGCCCCGATATAAATCTTGTAGCCCAAACGCCGCAGAAACGCTTCATCGGCCAATTCCTTGGGTGGCATGTTGGTTGAGAACACCACGATCACATCGAATGGAACCATGAACTTTTTGCCGTTATGCAGCGCCAGGTAATCCACGCGGCGATCAAGCGGCACAATCCAGCGATTCAACAGGGCAAGGACTGGCGTGAGCTGGCGGCCTAGGTCGTCAATGATCAACAGGCCATTGTTGGCTTTGACTTGCGGGGGGGCCTGGTAGAAGCGGGTGCTGGGGTCGAAGTCCAGATCCAGCATGGGCAATGTCAGCTCCCCGCCCGTGCTGACCACCGGGCGGCGGCAAAGCACCCAGCGCGCATCGCACGACCGTCTGCCATCCAGGCAGTTGGAGGCATCCGATTGTGGAACGGGGGTGTGAACCAGTGGATCAAACAACTGAATTACCGCCTCGTCCACTACCACGGCATAGGGGATGGCGACATCGCCTGAGAGCAATCTAACCAGATGTTCCGAAATATAGCTTTTGCCGCTGCCTGCCGGGCCGTAGACGAAAATGGCCCGTCCTGAATTCATGGCCGCGCCAAACTGCTTGAGGATGGTTTCCTTGACTACAATGCCCTCAAAAGCTTTCGTGAGATCCGGGTGGGTAACCTGCATATTGGCAATCGACTGCTGTTCGATTTGCTGCACATAGGTTTCCAGGCTGACAGGAGCGGGGCCGGCATATTGGCTTTTTTGCAAAAAATCCTCAGCGCGCAGGCGGCCAAGATCAGTGAGGGTGTACGCCGTGGAGGTGTCGGTGCCACTGGTGCGGGAAACCTCGCACAAACGCTCGGTGCGCAGGAAGGTGAGCAGGGGTTCCAGTACGCCAATGGAAAGCTTGATGTGGTCGGAAATTTCTATCAGGCGCAATTGTCCGCGCAGAAATAGAATTTTGGTGAGTAGCTCCACCATGAACAGGAAACTCAGCCCGGTGTCTCCCACCGTGCGTGGCTGGCCTGGGACCAGACCGGTAATCTGCCAACAATCGGCTTTGCCCGTCTGCTTGGTATCTAGGGTGGTCATCGTCATGATTCTTTCCACCTGTGCTTGTTATTTATCCTGTCCGGGCAAGATTCAGCCACGGCATATCAGGAGAAACTTTGTATTAACAGACCAATTTTTTCGATAAATACTCGAAGGTGGCTGTCAGCCCTTGGTCATAACTTCATTCTTTTGTCACCGTAGGTTGAGTTTTGCTGCATCGCAACCCGGGTTTGCCAATCGGGCAGTCTGGCGGAGCCCTGTGCAATCAAGCTTGCACAGTTGTGCGATGCAACGTTATTGAAACCTTATATCCACCCTCCGTATCGCAAGGCCAAATATCCAAGCGTTCCTGCTGCAATGGCTACGGCATAGGGCAATTTGCCAACGGACTGCGGGTTTGCATCCATCATGGGCATTTGTTTCATGCGCACATCAATGAATCCGCCCAGCAGCATTGCCTTGATATTTCGCATCATTTGACCTACTGCTCCGGCGTGCAGGGCAAGCAACAACGCCATCACGCCCCCTGCCAGAAAAGTGCCAAACATTGCGCCGATCAGACCGCCCGGCCCCAGGAAAGCACCCACGACGGCCATCAATTTGACATCCCCTGCGCCCAATGCACGCAACATGTAGAACGGCAGGAAGATCAATAACCCCAAAACAAAGCCTCCCCCCGCGCTGAGCAGGCCGGAAAACCCGGCACGCCAGGCGCCACAGATTATGGCCAATCCCAAGCCAGTCAGAATCAGGATGTTGGGAATGCGATGCCGCTGGATATCTCCCCATGCGGCAACCAAAAGGAGCCCCGCGAGCACACCACTACTGACGCCTTCCATCAATCACCCCCGGCAGGTTTTGCAGTGTTTCCGGCGTGTTATTCAAGAATCGGCATCACGTACAACTGGTAGGACTTGCAACGCAAGTCGCCACCCGGTTCCACATGGTCAGAACCGAATCACCTACCGCCATTACGCCGCCCAAAATGGCCATGGCAATCAGGGCGGCCAGGAGTGCGTATTCGATTGCAGTAACCCCCTCCGTGTCTCGCCAAAATGCGCTAAAAAACTGCAAGCTACGCTGCATTTTCATGGCATGAAACCTCGCGAAAGTTGGCTTAAAAGCCGCAATTTCCCCTGCATGCCGCCTGCTTGGGCATGCGTGCCGGGTATGCATCCGAATGGTTTATTTATTCTCGGGCGATAGTAACCGGCCGCGCAAACAGCAAGCGGTGCCGCACTTTGCGTGGCCGGTACCCGATATTTACTACGGCGTGGTCAGTTTGCCTGCCACATACTGGAACACAGCGTTCAGGTTCGTGCCGACCAGAGCTACGGCAGTAATAATCACCACTGCAATCAATGCAGCAATGAGGCCGTATTCAATTGCGGTCACGCCTTCTTCGTCACGTACGAAGCGTGTGAGATACGTTTTCATAATGCTCTCCTTTATGGAACGAGAAACGACCCTACTTTAGTCACGGCGGCCACCCCCCTGAGCGGTGCCGAACAATTGCAATGCAGAACTTTCGTCTTTGTTATTAGCAATGGTCTTATGCGGAGATGGATACATCCCACAGTTCCACCCTAGGATGGTTTGATGGTTATACAAGGAAAATTTTGTAAGCCTGAAGGCGGGTGAGCAGATAAACGGTAATTTATTAACAGTATGTTTTTATATATATAATTATTTAATTATTGTTGTGTTTATTGCAATTTCTTCAGAGGCTATTGATTATGATTATCTAGAAAAATATTTTAGTAAATATGCAGAAAGTTGTGAATTGCTGTGGTGTAATTATTTGCGGGTATTGATGGGATGGTCGACGAAAAGAGGCGTTTGGATGCATGTGATCCTGCTTGAACTGGGCGGTGTAACTTCTTCGCAAGAAGTTGAAAAGAAAAGGGTTATAACAATTTATTGATATAGCCTGAGTTATTTGTGGCTGGGTGGTGCCATGGCGTTCAAGCGAACTTGTTTCCGTTGGTTCGACTGCATATGCGCAAATTTAAAATGATTTTGCATCTAGAGACTAGACTGCAACGAAGACCCCCTGTTCCAGAGGCTGAGAATGTGACTTCGCCTGAAAACTATCTCTATGATTGGCTTGGGTTCAACAAGAGCTTGTTTTTTATGATAAATAAAATTCATGCTCCCGTTCTTGACCAGATCATGCTCACGATAACCTGGCTTGGGCATCCCGGCTTATACCCCTTCTATATCGCGGTAGCCCTGCTGTGGGCATGGCGGTGGCCAAAGACCATGCGTTTGCGAAACGTGGTGGTGTTCGCACTGGGCTACCTGGTGTCATCGGTGGTGGTTATTCCTGCCTTGAAATCATTTTTTGATTTTCCCCGCCCTTTGGCTGTGCTGGGGGCGCAAGCCGTTACCGTGCTTGGTGTTCCGGATTCAATCCACTCGTTTCCTTCGGGCCACGCAGCTTATGCGATGCTGATGGCGGTTTCCCTCATGCCAGGTTTGCCGCGGGGAGGGAAATATGCACTGCTGGCTTATGCGGTGCTGGTATGTATTTCACGCATTTCGGTCGGCGCGCACTTCCCGGCGGATGTGCTTGCCGGAGCTGGCGTTTCATTGCTGATTGTCTGGATGATTGGAAGGGTGTTGCCGGATTGATTATATAAGCGGGGCTTTGGCGGTTGGATGCGTGCATTCATTTTTTATGAATGGAGATACGATATGAATCTGGTGAGATATGTCACTTTTAGGCCAATTGTTATTATTGCATGTGCTTATGTAATTGCCATGTTGTTGACCTGTTTGGTAGCAATATGGGCCGATTCGCCTTATAGCCTGTGGTTTAAAGATACGCCGATTATTCTTCTTGCTGCCTTGGTTTATATTGTTGTCCTTGGTATTGTATGGGATGGCTCCCTGATTTTAATTGGATTGATCGCTGAGAAATGGCATGGTCAAAAAACCAATGAAAAACCTACTTCGATTACTGTTGAAGCAACACGAAAATTACGCTTCTTTACCTGCGGCCCGACGCCATTGATCCTGATTCTATTGACTGCTTTCGTTGTTCTGGGCACATCTAACATTACGCTGATCAGTTTGAAGCTTCTGGGGAGCATTACACACTGGCGTGATCCGTATCTGTGGGAGGTGGAGGGCGCGGCGATCATGTGGCTGACCCAACTGCCCATCAACGTGGCAGCCTGGGATAGTCTCTATCACAGCGCCTGGGGCATCGAAATGTTCGCTGCTTTTGTCCTGATTCTGGTTGGGCGCGGGGCGAGGATCGTTTTATATTTCTGCATGTCGCTCATCCTGCTTTTTTATCTCGGGCGGTTTCTGGGGCTCGTCAATCCCGTGATGGGTCCTGCCTTCTTTCATCCTGAATATTTTGGATATCTGGATGGCTCCGTAACTGATAAAGCCATGCAAATGGTTTCTTCAGTCATGTCGCAATCACCTGAAAGCGCTATCGATCGGGGCGGGATTTTGCTGGGAGGCGTTTCGGCAATGCCAAGCCTGCATGTGGCGATGGTTGCCGTGACGTCTTATTGGCTGGCGGTTGCCAAGCGCTGGACCCTGTTTGTTACGGTTCCCTGGATTCTTTTGGTGTGGGCTTCAACCGTTGTTCTTGGCTGGCATTACATGCTGGATGGCGCGGGCGGAATCCTGCTGGGAGCCGCGTGTATCTGGGCAACACGCATGCTATTGGCCCGGGTGGCACAAGAAGCGATTGCGTAATTGGCCGGGCTCCGGCAAATCAGTTTTTCAGGGCCGAAAGCATGGATTCTTGCTGCGCACCGGGCAGGTTGGCGAGCCTCAGCGTGAGTTTTCCCAGTGCGGCATACACCTCGGCCAGTTGCGGATCGAGCATATTCAGCGCGGCATGCTGGCGCGCCACGGTTTGAGCGTCGCCGCGCATCACCGGGCCGGTGAGGGCGCCAGTTGGGCCGAGCCGGTCCAGATTGGCGAGCGTGCCATCAATCAGCGGGCGCAGCGCCGGCCAGGCAATATCCTGCGGCACGCCGGCAGCGGCCATGCTTTGCAGCGCGGCGTGCATCAAGGCGACCAGCGCATTGCAACCCAGAACGGCACCGGCGTGATAGAGCGTTTTATTGGCGGCATCAACAGGAAAGCATTGACCGCCAATGTCGGTGAAGAGGGGCAGCAGCTTGGCCAGGGCGCAAGCATCGCCTTCATAAGCACAATAAGTCCTGGAAAAATCAGTCACCGCGAGTTCCGGCCGGGCGAAAGATTTGAGCGGGTGGATGCTGGCGATAGCTATTCCTTGTTGCCGCAATGGCGCCAGGCATTCGCTGGAAAGCGCGCCGCTGCAGTGAAAGACAATATTGCCACTGCGCAATGTTTGGCTTGCTGCGAGTTGGTCAACGGTGTGCGCAAGCGCATCGTCGGGTGTGGCGAGCAGGATCAAGTCGGCAGGGCGTAGATCAGACCAGTCGACTACCGTACCCGCGCTGATGAAGTCGCGTGCAAGTGCTGTTTTCTGGCTGTTTCTTCCCAGGATGCCGGCGATTTCGACCAATCCGGCCTGCTGCCAGAGGCGGGCCAATGTTTGCCCCAGCCGGCCAGGACCAATCAGGTTGAGGTTGGGGGTGGACATGCTGGAAATCAGATTCCCGGCTTGCGCCAGAAATAACGCCAGACAAATCCCGGCCAGGCAAATACCGCAAACAGGGCGAGGGTGATCACGTAGAAGGCCCAGCCTTGCGCGTGAACCGGCGTGCGTTGCGATTCAAGCAGACGGGCGAATAGGCCTACAGCCAGATAGAGCAGGCCCCATTCCAGCAGATACCAGGCAAACACCTTGCGGCCACCGGCGGGCACTTTCACGAACAGGATGCGTCCGGACAGGAAAGGCAGGTTGGCGGCGATGATGGCCAGGGTGTAGAACAGCAGGGCTTCGAGGGACATGATGAAGTGCCGTGGAAGTAAAAGGGAGCGGTTGTCGCCGCTCCCTTTGCTTGTCAGAGAACCGGCAGCGAGCGTTGAACCGCTTCGGCCAGCACCGTCAACAACCGTTCCGGTGCCAGGCCCAAGGCCAGCAGTAGCAGGCAGTTGAGCGAGAGCAGGATGCGGAAATCGTAGCTGGCTTCAATCGGAGCATGGCTGTCCGGTGGGTCGAAGTACATGACCTTGACCACGCGCAGATAGTAGAACGCGCCGATCAGCGAACAAGCCACGGCGACCACCGCGAGCCAGATCAGGCCCATGCTGACCACGGCCTTGAGGACAGCCAGCTTGGCAAAGAAGCCTACAAATACCGGAATCCCGGCCATCGAGAACATCACGATCAGCATCATCGCGGCGAACCAGGGGCTGCGCTTGGCCAGGCCCTTGAAATCGGTGATCTGGTCGGATTCAAAGCCTTCGCGCGCCAGCAGCATGATCATGCCAAAGCCGGCAGCAGCGGTGAGCATGTAGGTCATGGCGTAGAAGAAGCTGGCGGCATAACCGGCCGCGTTGCCGGACAGCATGCCCAGCAGCAGGAAACCCATGTGCGAGATCGTGGAATAGGCCAGCATGCGCTTGAGGCTGGTTTGCGCAATGGCGGCGATGTTCCCGACCACCAGCGACAGCACGGCAAGCACGGTAAGCATGCTGCTCCAGTCGGGGGTGAAGCCTACCAGTGCCTCGGCGAGCAGGCGGAAAATGAAGGCAAAAGTCGCCAGTTTCGGTGCGGAGCCGATCAGCTGCGCGAGCAGGGTCGGTGCCCCGTCGTAGACATCGGGCACCCACATGTGGAAAGGCACGGCGCCGAGCTTGAAGCCGATGCCGGTCACGATAAACACCAGGCCGAACAGCGCGAGCAGATTGTTCGCTTGCTGGGCGCCGATGTGGCGGGCAATGATCTGAATATCGAGCGAGCTGGTTGCGCCGTACACCATCGACATGCCGTACAGCAGCAGACCGGAAGCCAGCGCGCCGAGTACGAAGTAT
>Ga0316604_10001342_pt1 | contig 22143 bp, 23 predicted proteins | sample OWC_soil_day20_C_FD_207650 | JGI IMG/M metagenome (GOLD analysis project Ga0316604, IMG submission 207650) | Wetland soil microbial communities from Old Woman Creek delta, Ohio, United States - OWC_soil_day20_CT | ecosystem: Environmental > Terrestrial > Soil > Wetlands | place: USA: Ohio...
CAAAGAGCTGGTCCCACTTGGCACCAAGCAAGGATGCTCCGGCTTCAAGCTCTTCCTGCAGCGGATTGGCGATATCGGTGGCATTCAAGACCTTGCACGCCGCCTGCTCGGTGAGATTGGCGATGTACGCCAGCCGATCTTTCGCATCGGGAAGCGCATGGACCGTTTTTTCAATGAGCTTGTCGTAGCCCAGGTCGCCGAGAGTGTCGTGCAATTGCCTGGCCATCTGCCCCACCTGCGTAAACACTTTCTTCTGAACCGGCCATTCGTCCGATTCCGGAGAATTCCCGACACCGCCGGGGGCGACGACAGACGCCGCCTGCTGCTCGGCGATCGAATCGAACAAGGCCTGCAAATCCTGCGAATCGTCTGTCGAACCATCGCTTTCCCGAGCCTGCTGCATCAGCGAAAGTCGCGGCGCAACAGGTGCCACAGGCGCTGGTGCCGGCACCGCGCTGGCGCCGGCAATGCTATCGAACAAAGCCTCGAGTTCATTCGAATCGCCAGAGGTATTCGCTTCGCTCATTTTAGCCACCCATCTTGGCGAAAATTTTCTGCAGCTTTTCGGCCAGCGTCGCTGCCGTAAAGGGCTTGACGATGTAACCGCTGGCACCGGCCTGGGCAGCGGCAATGATGTTTTCTTTCTTGGCTTCGGCGGTAATCATCATCACCGGCAGATGCGCCAGCGCCGGCGTCGAACGGATCGCCTGCAACAGCTGCAAGCCGTCCATATTGGGCATATTCCAGTCGGTGACGACAAATTCAAACCCGCCACACTGCAGCTTCTGGAGAGCAATGGCCCCGTCTTCGGCCTCGTCGACATTGGTAAACCCAAGCTCTTTGAGCAGGTTCCTGACAATACGGCGCATTGTCGAAAAATCGTCGACAACCAAAATTCTCAACTTCGGATCAGCCATTCTTTACTCCTGTGTTTCTTGTTATCGTTCAAGCACTGGGCGCAGCGTATCGGCCAGGACCTCGGCGTCGAACTTGGCCACATAGGCATCGACACCGACCGCCTGCCCCATGGCCCGGTTGGCCTCCGACGACAACGACGAATGCATGACCACCGGAATGCCCTCGAAACGCGAATCACCCTTGATATTCTTGGTCAGCACATAGCCGTCCATTTCCGGCATTTCGGCATCGACCAGAATCAGTCGGACATCGTCGCGCAGCGAGGCTCCCGTTTGCTGCGCGTGCGCGGCCAAGCCCTGCAGACGACTCCAGGCTTCGACGCCGTTGGTGGCGTGCTTGTGCTTGACGCCGAGCTTGTCGAGCACCTCGGTAATCTTGCGCCGCGCGACCACCGAGTCATCGACGAAAAAGACGCCGATGTCTTCACTGACCTGGGCCGGAGGAATATCGACAATAATCGCCTCGCCAAAAGCATTGGCCAGAATCTGCTCGACGTCGAGCAAGGACACCAGCGTACCGTTATCCAGTTCGGTGATCGCCGTGATCAGCCCCTGATTCGAAGACAGGATGCTCTCCGGCGCCCTGACTTTTTCCCAGTCTACCCGGATGATTCGATCGACCTCGTGCACCAGAAAGCCCAGGGTTCGCTTGGAATACTCGGCAACCATCATGGTCTTGCCGCGCTCGATCGACTCGTCCTGATGTTCAAGGAAGCTGATCAGCGACAGCACCGGGATCACGTTGCCGCGCAGAGAAACCAGGCCCTCGACGCCACGCGGCATATTGGGCGTACGGGTGATGTGCGGCGTACGCCCCACTTCGCGCACTTTGAACACGTTGATTCCGAAGGTCTCGCGCGTCCCCAGAGAGAACAGCAAGATCTCCATCTTGTTCGAGCCTGCCAAGCGGGTTCTCGCATCAACGCCATCGAGCAGGTTTTTCTTTTCCACCACGTCCATCGTCATCGTCACACTCCAGCGCGATCAGTGCTTCAGGTATTAGGCTGCACAACAGGAAGCGATCCCAGCAAACGCCGTGACAGCGTTTCCGAGAGCTTCTGCGCTTCAAACTTGGGAACGTATTCGTCGACACCGACCGACTTGCCAAGCTGCTGGTTCGACATTCCCGAGAGCGACGAATGCATGATGACCGGCACCCCGGCGAAACGCGGATCGGTCTTTATCTTCTTGGTCAGAATGTACCCGTCCATTTCCGGCATCTCGACGTCGGTGAGCACCAGACTCACGAGATCGGTGACTTTCTGTCCGGACGCGTGCGCGTAGGCGGCGATTTTTTCAAGTTCGTTCCACGCCTCAAGGCCGTTGATCGAGCTGACATATTTGACGTTCATCGCTTCCAGCGTACGCGTGATCTGCTTGCGCGCCACCACCGAATCGTCGGCGAAGAACACCGTCAGCGACGGGTCATCGAGCGGCTTGATGTTGCGGTAGACGATTTCCTCATCGTAATTGGTCGTCTCCGAAAGCACTTTTTCGACGTCCATCATCATCACCAGGCGGCCATCGGGCAGTTCGGTCACCGCGGTCACCAAGCCGCCCATCTCGGCCACCAGCATGTCCGGCGGCACCTTCATCTGGCTCCAGTCGAGGCGCAGGATGGTATCGACGCCCTCGACCAGAAAACCCTGGGTATGACCGGCGTATTCAGTGACGATCATGATAGAGCGCGGTGTCTCGGTAACGACTCCGGCGTAGTGCGCCAGATCGACGACCGGAACCAGCACTCCGCGCAGGCTGACCATTCCCTGAACCGAAGAGGGCATCTCCGGCGCCGAGGTAATCGGCGGCGTGCGCATGACTTCGCGCACCTTGAACACGTTGATGCCGAAAGTCTCTCTTCTACCGGTAACCGAATTGGTGCCCAGCGAAAACAACAAAATCTCCAGCTTGTTGGTGCCGGCGAGTTTGGTACGTGCATCTATACTTTTGAGCAACTCTGACATGCCTGAACTCCCAATGGGGGTAATAACCCTACGGCGTTGTTACGCACATCTTAATCGAAAACAGCCTTTCCACCATCACCATCGAACCGGCCTGTCGCCCAAGAAGCAAGTCAGCCGACGGTCCGGCCAAGAAGCGAGAGGACGCGCCGGGAAAGCGCATCGAGCGCGGCGACTTCCTCGACCGCGCCGATCATCGCCGCTTCACGCGGCATGCCATAAACGACGCAACTGGCCTCGTCCTGGCCGAAGGTGCGGGCGCCCGCCGTGCGCATGCGCAGCAAGCCGCAGGCACCGTCTTTCCCCATGCCGGTGAGAATCACGCCAATCGCGCTGCGCCCGACCAGCTCGGCCGCTGAATCGAACAGCACATCGACCGACGGGCGATGCCGATTGACCGGCGGCGTTTTGAGCAGCTCGGTGACATAGCCCGAAGCACCGCGCTTGACCCGCAAGTGCGAATGCCCGGGGGCGATATAGACGGTCCCCGCAGCCAGCGACTCACCGCCCTGCGCCTCGATCACCCGCGGCTGACAGAGGCTGTTGAGGCGCGCCGCGAACGACGCGGTAAAGGACTCCGGCATGTGCTGGACGACCAGGATCGGCGGGCAATCCGGCGGAATACCCTGGAGGAAGGTCTTGACCGCCTCGGTACCGCCGGTCGACGCGCCGACAAAGATGATCCGGCCGCCGCCGCTGGCCACCGGCCGAGGTGACTTGCCCGCCGCCGCGACCGGTTCAACGAGATTTGGGCGCGAGTTCATAGACGGTCTTGCCCAGCGAACGAAACAGGTCGGCGGCGTGCAAAAAGCTCTCCGAATGCCCGGCGAAAAGCAGGCCGTTGTCGCCCATCAGCGGCGCAAAACGCGACAGGATCTTGTACTGAGTCGGCTTGTCGAAATAAATCATCACGTTGCGGCAAAAAAGCGCGTCGAGCGGGCCGCGCAGCGACCAATTCGGCTCAAGCAGATTGAGACGCTGGAAAGTGATCATTCGCCGCAACTCGGGCTTGACGGTAAAAGTCCCGTCCTGGGCGCCGACGCCGCGCAAAAAAAACCGGCTCAGGCGCTCGGGCGAAAGCTTATCGACTCGATCGTTCGCATAAACGCCTTTCGCCGCGGTGGCCAGTACGTTGGTGTCCAGGTCGGAGGCGACGATGGTCACCGGCGTATTGAAACTATTGAAGGCTTCAACCACGGTCATCGCAATACTGTAGGGCTCCTCGCCGGTCGACGCCGCCGAGCACCAGATCTTGATCGGCGACTTTCCCTGAAGCTTCTTGAGGTGCTCGGCGAGCATCGGAAAGTGATGCGGTTCGCGAAAAAAGGACGTGAGGTTGGTGGTCAGCGAATTGACGAATTTTTCCCATTCGCCCTTGTCGCCGTGCTCGAGCAGCGCCAAGTACTCGCCGAAGGATTTGAGGCGGGTCTCGCGCAGACGGCGCGCCAGGCGGCTGTAGACCATGTCCTGCTTGGCCGGGGACAGCGCAATGCCAGCGTGGGCGTAGATCAGTTTGCGCACCCGCTCGAAATCCGCGGTAGTAAAAGCGAATTCGCGCGCTCCCGAATCGCGCGCAATCGGCGCGGTGCTCCATGCGGTTTTTTGCTCAATCACCAATCAGGCCCTCGATTATGTGGCCAAGCCGCCATTGCCATGGCCACCCGGCCAATGACTATTTCGCAGCAGCGGGCTTGGCCGGCGTCAACATCTCATCGACTCCGTTATCGCTGTCCACGTCAAGCGTAGCACTCCCATCTTCCTGCAGCATGGCTTCTTCGCTGCGCTTGTTGAGCACCACGATATTGATCCGCCGATTGGACGGGCTCAAGGGGTCGTTCTTGTCGAACAGCACCGTTGACGACAAGCCGAGCACGCGCAGTACCTTGTTCTCGTCCATTCCCCCAGCGATCATTTCGCGTCGCGACGCATTGGCGCGGTTCGCCGAAAGCTCCCAGTTCGAGAAGCCCTTTTCGCCGCCGCTGAACTGCACCGCATCGGTGTGACCGGAAAAAGTCACCTTGTTGGGAACGGCGTTGAGCGCCCGGCCAATTTCACGCAGGATGATTTTCGAATAGGGCTTGAGTTCGGCGCTGCTGGTGTCGAACATCGGGCGGTTCTTCTCGTCGATGATCTGAATGCGCAAGCCTTCGGCCGTCACATCGATAAGCAGCTGGTTCTTGAACTGCCTGAGCGTCGGATTGACTTCGATCAGTTTCTCGATGTTCTGCTTGAGCTCGTTGAGTGTCGCCTTCTCGCGCCGCTCGAATTCCTTGCGAATTTCGGCCCGCAGGTCCTTGCTCTTGGGCACATCGCCGTTCTTGACCTGGCCTGTAGCACGCGTCAAATCCTTGCCGCCGCCTTTGAGGATGCTGACCGGATCGCCGGAAGCCGCCCCCGGCTTGTTGATTTTGGACGGATCGCTGAAGTATTCGGCGATCCCCTTGAGATCTTCAGTCGCGATTGAACTGAGCAGCCACATCAGCAGGAAGAAGGCCATCATCGCCGTCATGAAGTCGGCGTAGGCAAGCTTCCAGGCGCCGCCGTGATGGCCCCCGGCGACCTTCTTGATGCGCTTGATTACGATCGGGCGGACGTCTTCGCTCATTGGGTATCCACGGTCCGGCTAGCGGCCCTTGCGTGCCTTGAGTTCTTCCTCAAGCTCGATGAAGGTCGGCCGATCTCCGGAGAACAGCACCTTGCGCCCGAACTCAACCGCCACCTGCGGTGCGTAGCCCGACATCGAAGCCAGCAGCACCACCTTGATCACCTGATAGATTTTCGACCCCTCCTCGGCTTTCTGTCCGAGCAACGAGGCGATCGGCGCCGCGATGCCGTAGGCCAGCAGGATACCGATGAAGGTACCGACCAGCGCGCCGCCGATCATCTTGCCGAGCACCGCCGGCGGCTCGCCGACCGAGCCCATGACGTTGACCACGCCCATCACCGCGACGACGATACCGAAAGCCGGCAGCCCGTCGGCGATCCCGGACACCACGTGGCCGGGGACCATCACTTCGTGGTGGTGCGTCTCGATCTCGATATCCATCAGGTTTTCGATTTCAAGCGCATTGAGGTTGCCGCCGACCATCATGCGCAGATAGTCGGTAATAAATTCCATCACGTGGTGATCATCGGAAACCGCGGGGTACTTTCCGAAAATCGGGCTCTGGTGAGGATTTTCAACGTCGTTCTCGATCGACATCAATCCTTCCTTGCGCACCTTGGCCAGGACTTCGAACAACATCGCCAGCAGATCGATGTAAAGCACCTTGGTGAACTTCGACCCCTTGAATACGCCAGGTAGCGCGCCAAGCGTCGCCTTGACGACCTTGATATCGTTGGACGCAACGAAAGCCCCGCCCATCAGACAAACGATGGCGATGTACTCCATCGGCACCCACAGCGCCGCCAGGCTGCCGTGCACCGCGTAGGTCCCGAGCGCCCCGGCCAGAATGACGACGTAACCGATGATCAGAAACATTCAAGCTCTCCCTGACCGCGTGGCAGACACCCGGTCCTGTCGTTCAAATAATGCTCGCATTGTAGCGGGATGGCGCTGCGCGGGTAACAACTACGTAAGGGAGTGCCGAAAAGCGCCCACCCGACGCCACCGCACACCGCAATCGCCTATGATACGAGACTTGGAAAATCAACAAAATGCGAGCCTCCATGAAGTACTGCGCGCACTGTGGCGCCACCGTCGAATTTCGCATCCCGCCGGGCGACAGCCTGCCGCGCCACGTCTGTACGCGCTGCGCGACGATCCATTACCTCAATCCGAAACTGGTCGTCGGGGCCGTCGCGCACTGGCAAGGACGGATACTGCTCTGTCGCCGCGCCATCGAGCCGCGCCTTGGTCGGTGGACGCTGCCTGCCGGATTCATGGAAAACGGCGAATCGACGACGCAGGCCGCCTTGCGCGAAACGCTCGAGGAAGCCTGCGCGCGCGTCGAAATCGACGACCTCTTCACGCTGATCAATGTGCCGTATATCAACCAGGTGCATCTCTTCTACCGCGGCCGGCTGCTCGACACCGACTTTTCCGCCGGCGCCGAGAGCCTCGAGACGGCACTCTTTGGTGAAGACGACATCCCCTGGCCGAACCTCGCCTTCCGCAGCGTCAGGCGCTGTCTCGAAGCCTACTTCGCCGACCGCCGGGCCGGCCAGTTCAGGTTTCACGAAGACGACCTATCGCCGGACGAGGGCTATTGACCGCACCGCACTGATCGCCGCTTACTGATCATTGTCCAGGCTGAACTGTACCGGCAACACGATGCGAAAATCGCGCGCCTTGAGCCCCTCGGGCAGCGCCGTGACGCGCGCCGCCTGCGCCAGCATCGCCAGCGCCTGCTCGTCGAGAACGCTGCGCCCGCTTGAGCGGACCAATACAAGCTCGGGCACCGGTGCCAGCGCGCTGACGTTGAGCGCCACCTCAACCGTCCCTTCCCAGCCGCGCTGGCTGGCCAGCGCCGGATAGCGCTTGAAGCGTCGCGCGGCGCTCGCCAGCGACAGGCGATACTGGCGCAGGTCGTCGCTGCTGACGCCCGATCGCCCGCCGACCGGCGCCTGGCCCGAGACGGAACCTAAGGTCGAAGTGGACGGCCTGCTGGCTGCCGACGCGCTCCCCGCCGGGGGCGCTGAACTGGACGACGGGGCGGACGAATTATCTTCGGGCGAGCGCGCACTCACTTGTGCGGCGGCAGGGACCGCCGCCGCAGGCGGCGCGACGACATTCCGAGGCGTCGCTGCGCGCGACGAAGGCGGCCTGACCGCTTCGCTCGGCGCGGCGATTGGCGACGCGCTCTGCACCGGAGCGGCCGCGCCACGATCACGGATCACCGCACTGAGCGACGTTGCCGGCACCTCAAGTTGCGCCGGAAACAGCCTGACCGCACTGGACAAGAGCACGGCATGGAGCAGCAGGGAAAGGGCCAGGGCTTGCAACAGCGGTCGGCGTGAAGAAGTAGGCATTGATCGCGAAAGCAGCGTGGGCGAAGGGTTGAGCTTAGCGCAAGACCGACCGCGAGCGGATGGTGAAGGGGCGCAGTTTGGTGGTAAATTGACGGCGGTCGGCGCCGCGCTGAGTTTAACACCGCTCGCGCTGTCGCGTTCCGCCGGCCCTCCCCCGCGCCGCACTCCCCGGCCAAATCGCGAAAGCCCGATGCTCGCCGGAACACCAGATAAGGACGCATCCCTTGCAACTCACCGAATTAGACGAAGAAGACGACGACGCGCAGCACAACGCCGGCGAACGCGCACGCGCCGCGTCACGCAGCACCTGGGTTAGCGTCATCGTCAACCTGCTGCTCACTGTCGCGCAGATATCCGCTGGCCTTTTCGCCAGGTCGCAAGGCCTCATCGCCGACGGCATCCATTCGCTGTCCGATCTGATCGCCGATTTTGTCGTGCTGCTCGCCAACCACCACAGCCAGAAGGAGGCCGACGACGATCATCCCTACGGTCACCATCGTTTCGAAACGGCCGCCTCGCTGGTCCTCGGCGGCCTGCTGCTGGCCGTCGGCATCGGTATGCTGTGGTCGGCGTTCAAGAAGCTCGAAGCGCCGGAAACCGTGATGACCGTGCATGTGCTGGCGCTGTGGATCGCCGGCGGGGCGCTGGCGATCAAGGAGACGCTGTTCCGCTACATGCTGGCGGTCGCCAAACGCGTCAAATCGAGCATGCTGGTCGCCAACGCCTGGCACGCCCGATCGGATGCCGCCTCGTCGCTGGTCGTCGGCCTGGGAATCATCGGCAACCTCGCAGGCTATCCGATCCTCGACCCGATTGCCGCGCTGATCGTCGGCTTCATGGTCAGCAAGATGGGCTGGGAATTCGGCTGGGACGCACTGCACGACCTGATGGATCGTTCGGCCGACGACCAGGAGGTCTGCGCCATTCGCCAGACGATCAGCCAAACCCCCGGGGTGCTCGGCGTGCACGACCTGCGCACGCGCAAAATGGGCGACCTGATCGTCGTCGATGCGCACATCGAAGTCGAGGCGACGCTGAGCGTCGAAGCCGGTCACGACATCGCCGTCGACGTGCGCCAGCGCGTCATCGCGCGCCATCGCGTGCTCAACCTGCTGACACACATCGACCCGGCGCAGCGGCCGGACCGGGATCACCTGGCGCAGGGCTGAAACGCTGACGATGGCCACCTCGGGAAAAACCACGGGCACTTCGATCCCGCTGCATGGCCCGCTGCTGCGCGGCGACCGGCGCCCACGCGTGGCGCTGATCGGCCGTCATGGGGTCGGCAAGAGCACCATTTTCGACGCCGCGGCGAGCCCGGTCGTTCGCCACGAGCGATTGGCCGGCGTCGGCGGCGCCTATCAGGAATGCGTGGTCGACGTCGGGCTCGACCAGATTTCGCTGGTTGACCTGCCGTCGATCGATTCGCTGCATCAACTCAGCGAACACGACCAGGCGGTGCTCAAATACCTGCTGTGGGGCGACCACTGGCCGCTCGTCACCCAGCACGAGGAGAGCGATGAAAGCGCCGGCTGTGCCGCGCCCGACGTGCTGATCCAGGTGGTCGACGCGACGACGCTGGAGAAAGACCTCGAACTATCGCTCGAGCTCGGCCTCTTCGGACGACCACTGGTGATCGCTTTGAACCGCGTCGACGAAGCGCGCCAGAAGGGGCTGTTCATCAACGTTCAGGCGCTTGCCGAGCGCCTCGGTGCGCCGGTGATCCCGACCATCGCGCACATGGGCAAGGGCATTTCGGCGCTCTTTGCCGCAGTGCTCGACATCGCGCGCGCCAATGCCTGCCCGCTGCCGCAAGCGCCAGCCCGGCATATCGGCGAAAGCCTGCAGGCGCTGAGAACGCTCATCGCGCGCCCCGAAATCGAAGCGGTCTTCGACGTACCGCGCGCGCTGCTGCTCTCGCAACTGGCCGAAAACGACGACTGTTTCCTGCGCGCGCTGGGGCCGACGCTGTGGCCGGAGATCGCTGCCGCCCGCGCGGCCGCCGAAAAAACCCTGCCGCGCCCGCTCGCCGAAGAAGTGCACGCCGACCGCCACCATCGCGCCGCACAACTCTTCGAAGCGGTCAGCCGGCCGCGCGGGATCGACTCGGGCCAAGGCTGGCGGCGCTGGCTCGACGAACTGTTCCTGCACCCGCGCTGGGGACTCGCCGGCAGCCTGCTGGTCTTCGCGCTGGTGTTGCTGATCGTCTTCGAAATCAGCACGACGCTCGATGCCTGGAGCTCGGCGCGGCTCGCCGCTTGGGTGCAGCAATGGCACCCCGAGTCGACGGCGGGGGTGGTCGGCCGCGCCGTCGCCGACGGCCTGGTCGGGCTGACCGGCATCGTCATTCCTTATATGTTGCCGCTGGTACTGCTCTTGGTCACCCTCGAAGAATCGGGGGTCATGCACCGCGTCGCCTTCGTCGTCGATCGCGGCTTCCACCATATCGGCCTGCACGGCGGCGTCGCCGTCCCCTTCCTGATCGGGCTGGGCTGCAATGTACCGGCGATTTCAGCGGCGGCGACCAGCGGATCGCGCCGCGAACGCGTCGTCTCGGCGATCCTGATCACCTTCGTTCCGTGCTCGGCGCGTTCGGCGATCATTCTGGCGATCGGCGGCAAGTATCTCGGCGGCTTCGGCGTCCTGGCGATCTTCATGCTGACGCTGGTCGTCATCGCCGCGCTCGGCAAGCTGCTGGCGCGCCGCTATGCCGACAGCGCGCCGGGGATGGTGCTGGCGATCCCGCCCTACGCGCTGCCGACGTGGGGAAATATCTGGCGCAAGACCTGGGAGCGCACCGAGGACATCGTCACTATCGTCACCCCGCTGCTGGTGATCGGCAGCGTCGTGCTGGCGCTGCTCAGCCACTTCGGCGCCGATGCGCTGATCAATATCGCGCTGACCCCGGTCACCGCGTGGTGGCTTGGCCTGCCAGTGGTGCTCGGCGTCCCCATCTTGTTCGGCGTACTGCGCAAGGAGTTGTCGCTGCTGATGATCTATCAGGCGTTGGGAACGTTCGAAATCGCGCCACTGCTCGATCCGGTGCAGATTTTCACTTTCCTGGTTTTCCTGACTTTTTACGTCCCCTGCCTGTCGACCTTCGCGGTCATGCTCAAGACGCTGGGGCGCCGCGAAGCCTGGCTGTCGGTCGCCATCTCGCTCGCCAGCGCGCTGCTGATCGCCGGCGCGGTTCGCCTGCTGCTCGAACTGGCGAGAACGATCGGACTACTTTGACAATCGCTGCGCGAGGGTCAAAATGGGTCCAAGCACACTGACGGGTAAGACGATGGGCCACCTGATCAAAGACACCGCGACACTTGAGCTATTCGCCTGGCTCGATCCTGAGGCCGACTTGCCGGGCTGGGACGTGCTGACCGGCAATCCGTTCGGCACCGCTTTGCCCGAAGACCAATTCACCACGGTACAGAACTATTTTGCCGAATACCATCTGGAATACTACCGGCAACGCCTTTACAACGGCTTTCCCAGTCGCCTGCACGCTTTGCTGCTGTTCGCCACGCGCGTCGATGCCGAAAACTTCCGCGCCAAGCATCCAGGCCGAGTCTGCGGTAAATACCTTTTTTGCGCACACAGCACGGGACCGTATGTCGTATCCTTCCACGATTCGAGTTGGCTCGATTACCTGCGCCTGCCGCACAGCCTCAACCTGTCGACGCTCGACGAAGTCTCCGGGCACTACTGGAAAGGCGCGCTGGTCGAGGAAATCGGTCTGCCGTTCATGAACGAGCGCTGGCGCGAACCGCCGGTCATCGAAGCGCTTTTTCAGGGAACGCTCGAACCCGTCCACCGGCCACAGCAAGCGCTGCTGCCCGGTTTCTCGTAGTCACTGGCCCTGCCAAGATGACTAGCGGAATGAATGCAGCATCACGAAACGAACTGGAGCAGCCTGTTTAAGCACTTGCCCATGAGCATCGACAATGCTGGCGTCGAGTTGAACGCTGAAATTGTGCGGCGGCACGTCATCGCCCCAGAACTCCCGCGGAATCATGAACTCGGTCGTCGTGAAGCGCCGGCTGACGGCGCGCCCGTTGATGCTCACTGAAAAAGCGTGCGCCTCGCCCAGTTGCAGCGGCGGGTCAGCGACAACACGCACCGCGAAGACGGCGTCATTGGCCGTCACACCACTCTCGTTCTCGGGCAGAACGATCGAAAAACTGCGGTAGTCCACCACCTCAGTACCGGACTTGGCGCGCTCATCCTTGCCGGGCGTCGCGACTGGCTGCGGCGGCGCAACGACGTTGAGCGGCGGCAAGCTCACTTCGCGGGCGCCGGGCTGCGGCTGGTCGGAAAAAACTGGTCCGTTGGCCCCCGGCGTCACATAGACGCCCTGCGCCGGCGACGCCGAGCATTGCAGCAACAGGATGACGAGTACCAGCAGTGATTTCATGAGCGGCTCCTCAAACGCTTTGTTCCGAATCACCAACGCGCGACAATCGTTCGAGCAAGGCTTGGCTCACCCGCGGCGAAAAGAGCATCGCCAGATGCCCCAGACGCGCCAGCACACAGCGCTGGGCGCCCGGCAGTTCGAGGCAGGACGGGGGCAGCACGTAATTGTCGTGCGCACTATAGATGATCAGCGTATCGACCGGCGGCGTCCCCTGCGACGCCAGCCACTCGTTACCAGGCCGCATCTGGCGCGCATTCTCGCCGAGCCCGAAGCGCGCCAGTTCGCTGCCGCCATGCGGCGTCCCCAGCGTCACCAAACGCTGCACCTGCGCCGCGCCGTGACGGCGCAAATAGGCACGCGCCACCAGCCCGCCCATGCTGTGGCCGATCAGGATCAGCTGCGCTGCGCCGGTTTGCGCGAGCACCTCGGCGATGCGCCGGGCGAGCGGTTCGACGTAATTGTCGATACTCGTGTAGAGCGGTTCGAGATTGATCGTTGCCACGCACCAACCCGCCGCCACCAGGCGCCGACGCTGCCACCACCAGGCGGCGCGCGAACAGCCGTAGCCGTGAATCAGCAGCAAGGGCGCTCGGCCATCGGTCGGCCGCAGGCGATCGCCGCCCATCCACCAGCGTTCGAACGGCGAGATCAAAACGAAGTTGGCGATGAACGCCGCGTACTCGGCGCCAGACATCGCGAGCGCCGGCCCGCAGCGCAACCGCTGTGCCGGCGTGCGCAGGCCGCGGCCCAGCGCGTAGACCAGCGTGACCAGGCAGAAACGCAGCGCCAGCACGCCGGCGACGGCGAACAGCAGCGCGCTCAGCGGCGTGGCGTCGAAAAAATGCAGCGCCAGCGTCGAATAAAACGCCAGTTCGAGCAGGATCAACAGGCGAAGGACAGTGGCCAGCATCAATTTTCTCCCCAAGCCGGTCGAAACCGGAACGCCGATTATACGGCGCTCATCGGCGGCGGACGCTCTTCGAGCAGCCTGACCAGGGTGTGCAACACGCGATTGACCGGCGTCGCGATACCCAGCGCCTGACCCTGGCGCAACACGTAGCCGTTGAGATGATCGATCTCGCTGCGCTTGCCGCGCGCCAGATCCTGCGCGGTTGACGAGCGCTGCTGCGGCATCGTTCGCGCGATGCGTTCGAGCGCTTCCCAGGGGTCGCCGGGAACGCTGACGCCAACGCCTTTGGCGACGGCCAGGCATTCGTTCACCACGTCGCGCAGCACGCCGTCGACGCCTTCGCCTTGCACCAGCCGAGCGTAGGGCATTTGGCTGATCGCCGACAGCGCGTTGTAGGCGCAATTGACGATCAGCTTGGCCCACAGTTCGCCTGCAACGTTGTCGGAAATCCGTACCGGCACGCCGGCTGCGGCAAACAACGCAGCCAGTTGATCGCTGGCGGTCGAGGGGCCGATCACCAGTTCGCCGCCGCCATGGTGGCGAACGTGACCGGGCCCAGCCATCTGCGCGGCGACATAGACGACCGCCGGGGCGACTTCGCGAGCGAGCAGCGCCTGCAAGCGTGGCGCGTTGTCGACGCCGTTCTGCAGGCTCAGCAGTTGCGCTCCGGACGCCAGGTGCGGCGCCATGTCGGCCGCTGCGCGCTCGCTATCGGTGGCCTTGACGCAGCACAGCACGAGCTGCGCGCCGACGCTGGCCGCCGCGTCGGTGCTGGCGGCCAGCGTCAGGCGCTGTTCGAACGAGGCGGTCTCGAACAAAAGGCCGCCACGCCGTACCGCATCCACATGGAGCGGCCGTCCGATCAGCACCACCTGATGGCCGGCGCGCGCCAGCATCCCGCCGTAGTAGCAACCGACCGCACCGGCGCCGAGCACTGCAATTTTCATTTCGCTTCCCGACTGCACGCTCAGATAGTCATCCCGCCGTTGATCGAAATGTTTTCACCGTTCATGAAAGCGGCCTCGTCGGAGGCGGCAAACAGGATCGCTGCGGCGATTTCGTCGTCGCGGCCGAAGCGCCCCATCGGCTGGCGCGCAGTGAATTCGGCGCGCGCCTGTTGCGGATCGGCAAAAGACTGCAGGCGTTTCTCGAGCGACGGCGTCGAAATGGTTCCAGGACTCACGCAGTTAACGCGGATATGGTCGGCCAGGTAGTCTCTGGCCATAGCGCGGGTCAGCGCGAGCAGCGCGCCCTTCGACGCCGAATACGCGGCGCGATCGGGAAGCCCCTTCTGCGCAGCCACCGACGCGACCTGAACGACCACCCCGCCGCCGCTCGCCCGCATGGCCTTGACCGCGTGGCGCGAAACCAGATAGGTGCCCTTGACGTTGACCGCAAAGGTACGCTCCCAATCGTCCTCGCTGATCGTATCGACGCGTCCGGGCAACACGATACCGGCGTTGTTGACCAGGACGTCGAGCCGCCCGAAGCCGGCAACGGCCGCCTCGACGATACGCTGAGCATCGTCGCTGCACGACACATCACCCTGGACAAAAAGCGCAGTGAAGCCTGCCGCCTTGAGCAACCCGAGCGTTTCCGCCCCGCTCGCCGACGATTGCGAATTGACCACGACCTTGGCTCCCTCGCGCGCAAAAGCCAGCGCCGCTGCGCGGCCAATGCCGGCGCCCGAGCCGGTAATCAGTACGACCTTGTCGGAAAAGCGCATCGCATTGCTCCTTGGAAAAGATCGCACCAATGTAGCACGAGTCGGCGGCGTCGTCGGCCGCTCGCCGTGCGCGAAAGAAAGCATCGCCCGCTGCCGTAGAATGGCGGCATGGGACTTCAACGCCACCAGACGATTCCACCGCGCCTCGGCGAGTGCGAGCGTCTTCCGGGCCTGCGCCTGATTCGTGCGCGCGCGATAAATGACGACTTTCGGCGGCACAACCACCGCTCGATTCTCGTCGGCGTGGTACTCCGCGGGCAGCGCCGGCTGTTGTTTGCCGACGGCGAACTGCACGTCTTGCCCGGCAACGGGTTTCTGCTGCCCGCCGACCTGCCCCATCGCTGCTGCATTGATGAGGCGCACAGCTACCGCGTCGTCAGCATCCTGCCGAGCCTGTGGCAGGAGTTCGCGGCAGCGCCCCAACAAGCGCAAATCCTGTGCGCCGGATCACCGGCACTGCTGGCGACGCGGCGACTTGTCGCCTGCCTGCGCCGCGATCATCAAGTGCTGGCCATCGAGAGCCGCCTGGTCGCGCTGCAGCAAGCGCTGCTGCCCGGCGACGATCTCGCCGATGACGCGCTGCCGCCCCCCGAACGGGTACGCAGAGTCCGCGACTGGCTCGACGCGCATTGCCACGAAGCCGTTCGGTTGACGACGCTGGCGCAAATCGCCGGATGCAGCCCGGGCTTGATCAACCGCCTGTTCCGCCAACACTTCGGGCTGCCGCCCTACGAATATCTGGTGCAGCTTCGCCTCGGACTCGCCGCCTGCCGCCTGCGCGAAAGCGACCAGGGTCTGGCCGACATCGCCTATGAAACCGGCTTTGCCGACCAGAGCCATTTGCAGCGCTTCTTCCGGCGCGCCTACGGAACGACGCCGCAGGCCTATCGCCTGGCCTCGCCCAGGCCCGGCGGCTTCAGCCCTGTGCCGGAGTGAAGCTGGCGAGCAGCGTCAGGCCGTCGCCACCGGCGCGCACCGAATGGGCCGCTCCGGCGGGGATGATCGTGATCCGGCCGGGGCGATAAGCGCCGGGCTGATCTTCGAGCCAGGCTTCGCCGCTGCCGACGAGCACCAGGTGCAGCTCGCACTGCGCCGCATGAACATGCGTTTCCAGCGCACAGCCCGCGTCGACGCGCACCAGATGCTGGCTCAAGGCGCCGTTCGTCTCTGCACTGCCGACCACGGTCTTCATCGCCACGCCCGGAAATTTAGGATGCGCGGTCCAGGCGGCGGGCGATGCCTGGTCGAGATATTCAATCAGTGTTGGCTGGTTCATGGTGAGCTCCTACGGTTAGAAAGAGACGCCACTATCGCCGGTCAGCGGCGATGAATATTGAACGATCTTGCAGCGACCCCAAGTCGGTCAATGACCAACGGGTACACCTCTACAACGACCAGTTCAAGCCGTTTCAGACGGGACTCGAAAAGTTCGTCGCCGACCGGCTGGTCGAAGCCAAGATCGGCCGCGCAGACGAGCAGAACGGTTTTCGCGCTCGGCGGGAGAAATCACCGAAGTGACCAAGGGCTTGAACAGCAAATCGGTGATGGCTTGCCGCTCGGTCAATGAAGGTCTTGGCTCGCTCTCGGCCAGCCTCAACTTCGTGAAAAATCTCGCCCAGGTTCTCTCGAACACCACCCGCTCGGTGCAAAAGACGAGTTCTGGCGTCGATGACGTGAGCGCTTCGGTGCAGGAACAGAAGGCGGCGAGCGCCAGTGTGGCACAAAACGTCGAAGCCATCGCGCAGATGGCCGAGGCCAACCGCTCGGCCAGCAAGGAGAGCTCGCAAGCCTCCGAACGATTGGAGCAGCTTGCCGTTTCGCTCAAGGGATTGATCGAGCGCTTCAAGGTCTAGCCTGCACCGCCCAGGGCATCGAAGGATGCTCGCCGGCGCAAGTGCGCTCAGCGCTTCGCCAATTTCCCGCCTTTACCGCGCAACGCGCGCACTTCGAAGCTGAGCGCTTCGATCTCGCGCCCCTGCCCATCGGCGAGCGCCAGACGATGGCGCCCGGGACGCGGCAACCAGTGCGCGCCGCGCGCCGCGGCGCCGACGCGCTGACCGTCGATTCGCCAGTGCCAGCCTGGCCCGGCCGCGCCAGAGAGCTGCAGCGCGATGCGCTGGCGCGCCGGCGGAATATCCGGGTCGAGCGCGATGATCGTCCCCTGCCCGGGATAAGCGATATGCGAGAGCGCAGTCGCTTCGGCCAACTGCACGACGCTCATCGCGGTGCCGGCCAGAAACCATTCCTGGCGCGCCGCTTCCCTTATTTTCTCGGGCGGCGCAAAGCGGATCGGCTGGCGAACGACGCCGGGGGGCGGCGTCTTGGCGATGCCTGCTTCGGGCCGGCGCCCGCGCTCCAAGGCATCCATCACCTCGCGCCAGACCGGCGCCGCGCCTGAAACCCCAGAGACATCGTGCATCGCTTCGCCGGCGGCGTTGCCGACCCACACCGCGACCGTATAGCGCGTCGAAAAACCGACGCACCAGTTGTCGCGCATGTCCTTGCTGGTGCCGGTCTTGGCGGCGCTCCAGTAGGGCGTCGCGAGCCACGATTCGAGACCGAAGGTGCCGACGCGCGCGGCGCGGTCGGCGAGGATGTCAGCGACGATGAACACCGGTGCCGCTGGCGCGGCGCGATGCGGCGCGCCGTCGAAGACGCCGCGACAGCCGCCGCCGGCGCACGATAGCGGCGCCCGGCTTTGATCCCGAAGCACGCGCAGCGGCGTCCACCAGCCGCCGTTGGCCAGCGTGCGGTAAGCGTTGGCGAGCATCAGCAGCGACACGTCGGCCGACCCCAGCGCCAGGCTGAAGCCGTAGTAATCGCCGTCCTCGGTCAGGCTTTCGAAGCCGAAAGCGTGCAAGCGATCGCGAAACGCCTGCGGGCCGACGCGCACCAGCGTGCGCACCGCCGGGACGTTGAGCGAGCCGCCCAGCGCCAGGCGCGCGCTGACCCAGCCGCGATACTCGGGAGAGTAATCCTGCGGCACGTAGAGCCCGTTGCTGGTGCTCAGCGCCAGCGACGAGTCGTCGATCAGCGACGCCGCCGTCAGCTCGCGCCGCTCAAACGCCAGCGCATAAAGGAAGGGCTTGAGCGTCGACCCGGCCTGGCGCAGCGCGCTGACGCCGTCGACCTCGGGCGCGTCCGACAGGCTGCCGCTCGAACCGACCCAGGCGAGCACCTCGCCCGACGCGTTGTCGATCACCAGCAGTGCGCCGTCCTCGGCGTTCTGCCGGGCGATGGCGCGCAACTGACCGTGCAGCGCAGCGCTGGCGAAACGCTGCAGATCGGCGTCGAGCGTGCTGCGCCGCCGTTCGCCGGCGCGCGTCAGGAGCTTCTGCGCAAGGTGCGGCGCGAGATTCGGCGAGCGCTCAGCGCCCAACCAGCCGCCAACGGGGTCGCGCAGCCCACCGGCGAGCGCCAGACGCGCCAGCGCGTCGAGCCCGGCGCAGTCGGCGGTCACGCCGCGCTGCAGCTGCGCCATCGCCTGCAGCACGCCACAGGCGCGCGCCGCTACGGCGGGTGGCGAAGCGCCGGGCGCGCGCAGCAAGGCGGCGGCGAGCGCCGATTCGCGCTCGTCGAGCCCGTCCGGCCACTTGCCGAACAGCCCGCGACTCATCGCCGCGACGCCGACCATTTCGCCGCGAAAACCGGCGAGGTTGAGATACGCTTCGAGGATCTGATCCTTGCGCCAGCGCTGCTCAAGCCACAGCGCGGCCCCCGCCTGCGAAAGCTTCTGCGCGACGCTGCGCCGGCCGTGGCGAATCGCTTCGCCGCGCTCAACATCGTCGAGCAGACCGACGAGCTGCATGCTCAAGGTACTCGCGCCGCGCGTCTTGGTCGCCCACAGGTTGCGCCAGGCGCTGGCTGCCGCGGCCCCCCAATCGACGCCGGAATGCGCGTAGAAGTGGCGATCTTCAGAGGCCAGCAGTGCGCGCAGCAGCGTCGGCGAAACATCCTCGATCGTCGTCCACGGCAAACGCCGCTGCGCCATCTCGATGCGCCGGCTGGCCAAAGGCCGGCCGTCACGCGCCAGCAGCACAGCATCCGACTCGGTATAGGCCGCGCGCACTTCGCCAAACGACGGCAGCGCGTACGCCGGCAGGCAACACCCGCAGGTGAGCGCAAAAAATACGTAACGTGCAGATCGCAGAGCCATTAGCCGATTATGCACTGGCCTGCCGGTGCCTGGCGATTGCTGGCACCGGCTTGCAAAGCGCAGTACCCAATACTGGCGATTACCCGCTGCGGCGTGAATGGGAAAACATTGCGCCAGGAGAGCCTGCACTACTGTCGCGAAAAACGACGCAGGCACGAACGCCTGCTCGCTTTTTGTACCGCAGGAGCATCAGAGACGCTCGAAAATTGCCGCGATGCCCTGCCCGCCGCCGATGCACATGGTGACCAGCGCGTACTTGCCGCCGGTGCGTTGCAGCTCATAGATGGCCTTGGTGGCGATGAAGGCGCCCGAGCAGCCGACCGGGTGACCGAGGGCGATGGCGCCGCCGTTCGGGTTGGTCTTGGCCGGATCGAGCCCGAGGCTCTTGTTGACGGCGATCGCCTGCGCGGCGAAGGCTTCGTTGGCCTCGATCACGTCCATCTGATCGAGCGACAGGCCGGCCTTCTTGAGCGCCAGCTTGCTCGCCGGGATCGGGCCTTCGCCCATGATCTCGTTGGGCACACCGGCAATGGCGTAGGAGACAAGGCGAGCGATTGGTTTCTGCCCGGCCTTGGCGGCGACGTCGGCCGCCGCCAGCACGAAGAACGCCGCCGCATCGTTGATCCCCGACGCGTTGCCGGCGGTGACCGTGCCGTCCTTCTTGAACGCCGGTTTCATTTTTGCCAGCGTCTCGAGCGTGGTGTTGGCCTTGACGTGCTCGTCGGTGTCGAAGACGACTTCGCCCTTGCGCGTTTTGAGAACGATCGGAACGATCTGCGACTTGAAGCGCCCTTCGGCAATCGCACGCGCGGCGCGCTGTTGCGATTCGAGCGCGAAAGCGTCCTGTTCCTCGCGCGAAGTATTCCACTTGGTCGCCAGATTTTCCGCGGTGATCCCCATGTGACCAACGCCGAAGGGATCGGTGAGCACCGCGACCATCATGTCGATGGCCTGGGTATCGCCCATCCGCGCGCCCGAGCGCAACGCCGGCAACAGATAGCCGCCGCGCGACATCACCTCGACGCCGCCGCCGATGCCGTAGTCGGAATCGCCGAGCATGATGTTCTGCGCCGTGCTGACAATCGCCTGCAGCCCCGAAGAGCACAGGCGGCTGACCTGCATGGCGACCGAATCCATCGGCAGACCGGCCTGGATCGACGCGACGCGCGAAACGTAGGGATAGCGGGAGTCGGTCGGAATGCAGTTGCCGACCGTCACGTAATTGATGAGTTGGGGATCGACACCAGAACGGGCGATCGATTCCTTCATGACGATCCCGGCCAGCTCCGAGGGCTCGATGCCGGCCAGCGAACCACCGAAAGTGCCGACCGCTGAACGAACCGCGCTCAGTACAACAACATCTCTGCTCATGGTAATACTCTCCGAATAAATTGATTAATGTCGTAATCAGGCAAGAGCTGACGCCTAAGCGCCAGCCCGACCGAGGTCAGCCGAGAACCGGCGGGACGTAAGGCAGCGTCTTGCCGAGCAGCCAGAGCAGCAGCAGCACGACCGGCGTATGGAACAACAGTTGCAGCGTCGAGTAACCGGCCAGGTCGCGCGCCTTGACGCCGGTCAGCCCCATCAGCGGCAGCATCCAGAACGGGTTGATGAAGTTGGGCAGCGCTTCGGCGGCGTTATAGACCTGCACCATCCACGCCAGATTGACCTGCAGCTGGTTGGCCGCTTCGAGCAGGTAAGGCGCTTCGACGACCCACTTGCCGCCGCCCGACGGCAGGAACAGTCCGAGAATCGCCGAGTAGATGCCGCCGATCAGCGGCAGCGTGTCCTGCGTCGAAATCGACACGAAGAACTTGGCCAGGATCTCGTTCAGTCCGGAACCCATCAGCACGCCGAAAATTCCGGCGTAGAGCGGGAACTGCAGCAGCACGCCGCCGGTCATCGGCACCGCCTTGGCCGCCGCGCGCAGGAACGAGCGCGGACGCCAGTGCAGCAGCATGCCGACGAAGATGAACATGAAGTTGTAAGTGTTGAGGTCGAGCGCCGCGAGGCCGCCCTTGGTGCTAAAGACGTTGTAGAGGTAGATGCCGCCGATGATCACCAGCACGATCGTCAAGAGCGGCGAGAACTCGAGCTTTTCGCCCGGCGTCTGCGCAGTGCCGATGTCTTCCTGGCTGTCCTTGTAGACGATTCCGGCCATCTCTGCCGTCTTGGCGTGCTTGGCGGTCGGCGTCGAGGCGTAGCAGATCCAGATCGAGAGCACGAACAGCACGATGATCATCACCAGGTTCTGCCAGGTGAACAACGTCTGATCGAGCGAGATGACGCCGCTGATCTTGAGCAGCGCCGGCGGGATCGATCCCTTGGTCGCCATCAGCAGCGCTGCCGACGACGACAGGCCCAAGGCCCAGATGCTGCCCAGCCCGAGATAGCCGGCAGCGCCCATGGCGCGGTAATCGACGCCTTCGACGCGTTTGCTGATCTCGCGCATCAGGATGCCGGCGAAGATCATGCTGAAGCCCCAGCTCAGCAAGGAGGCCAGCATTGCCATTCCGGCCACGTAGGCGACCGCCATCTTCGGCGTTTTCGGGAAACGCGCCAGCACGTTGATGACTTTGCGTACCGGCGGCGCGACGGCGACGATGTAGCCGCCGATCACCACGAAAGCCATCTGCATGGTGAACGGGATCAGGTTCCAGAACGACTTGCCGAAGTCGACCGAAACCTGCGTCGGCGTGCGGCCCATCGCCAGCGCCGCGACGGCGACGATGAAGACGGCGATGGCGGCGAAGACATAGGCGTCGGGGAACCACTTCTCGCTCCAGTCGGCGAGGCTGGCGCCAAGACGCGCGATGGCGCCTTGTTCCTCGGCAGCTTCAGATTTGTTTTGTACAGGTTGATTCATGGTGGCGCTCCTTGATCGTTTTTTTGGGAAAACACGGGGGACGGCTGGGCTACTGGGCGCTGCTCGGCAACTTCATCTCGCGGCAATCCGGGCTGACCACGTAATCGGCTTCGGTCTTTGCGCGGATCTCGTCGAGGCTGACGCCGGGCGCCGTTTCGGTGAGCACCAGCTGGCCGCCCGTGAAACGGAAAACGGCCAGTTCAGTGACGATCGAAGTCACCTTGCCGG
>Ga0316604_10001343_pt1 | contig 22103 bp, 23 predicted proteins | sample OWC_soil_day20_C_FD_207650 | JGI IMG/M metagenome (GOLD analysis project Ga0316604, IMG submission 207650) | Wetland soil microbial communities from Old Woman Creek delta, Ohio, United States - OWC_soil_day20_CT | ecosystem: Environmental > Terrestrial > Soil > Wetlands | place: USA: Ohio...
GTTTCCATCAAATGCAATACCTCGCAGTTCGCGCTGGGCCCAACGGGAGAAGGGTCCTTTGCGGGCGTAGTGAAAAACGCCAGAAATCCGGCTTATACAACCGGAGGCTCCTCCTCCGGCAGCGCTTCCGCCGTGGCGGGACGTCTGGTTCCAGGCGCGCTGGGAACCGATTCCGGCGGTTCCATCCGGGTGCCGTCATCCATCTGCGGCACGGTGGGGATCAAGCCAACCTTTTCCTTGGTGAGCAACCAGGGGGTGATGCCCGTCAGCGAAACCGTGGACTGTATCGGTCCCATCACCCGCACGGTGGAGGACGGTGCGATGATTCTTCAGGCCATTGCCGGATATAATATGCGCGATTGGCGAAGCGCACCCGTCTGCAAGACCGATTATTCCGCCCGCCTTGGGGAGGGCGTTGAGGGTACCCAGGCTGTGGTTGTAACCAATTTGTTTGAAGGACCGGTGATGCCTGAGGTGTCGCAGGGGGCGATGCACGCTGTCGCCGTTCTTCGTGAACTGGGAACGGAAACGCGGGAAGCGCGTATGAGAGAGGTTTCCGATCTGAGAAAGGCGCATCAGCTGAGTATGCTTGCCATGGCGTATACCTTCCATAGGAACGATATCGCCGCTCACAGGGAGGATATCTACGACGAGGTCTATGAGCGGCTGAGTTCAGGAAAAATTCCTCTGGAGGACTGTCTGGAATATGAGATGCGAAAAAATGAGATGCGCGGGATTCTCTGCGACCTGATGGGGGATGCCGATTGCCTTGTGTATCCCACCACTCCGCTGACCGCCTGTAAAATCGGCGAGAGCAGGAAGCCTGTGCAGGTAAACGGCACAGAAACCTGTGCTTTTACGGCCAACGGAGCGCTGACCTGGGCAGCCAGCTATGCCTGTATGCCCTGCATCAGCCTCCCGGTGGCCTTTACCCAAGAGGGTTTGCCCGTGGGACTGTCCCTCCTGGGAAAACCCTTTGACGAGCAGAATCTCATTCGCATCGCCAAGCGGCTGCAGGATGCGCTGGCACTTCCTGTCTGATCGGCATACATAGGATCGCTGGGTCTGGGGTGCGCTGGGGCTTCTGGCCGCACGCGTACCTCGGACTCAGATTGGAGTTGGGTAAGATGAAATTGTTCGAGGCATTTACACTCAAGGGAATACCGGTGAAAAACAGGGTTGGGGTGCCGCCGATGGTGTGCTTTCACTGGACAGGGCTGGATGGCCGCGTCACGGAAAACAGCGTCAGGCATTACGCAGAGCTTGCCAAAGGCGGCGCTGGATTGATTATTTCCGAGGCCTGCTGTATCAGTCCTCGGGGCAGGGTCAGCGACTGTTCTATCGGCATCTGGGAGGACAGTCAAATCGAGGGACTTTCCCGGTTGGTGGACTCGGTTCATGCCGAAGGTACGCCTATTCTGCTTCAAATCCAGCACTCAGGACTGGTGGGCTATGGCGAGACCCAGCCGCTTCATAACTATTTACCGGAAAGCATCAAACCGTATACGGCACAGCACGGGGATGTGATCGAAACAAAAGGCCCCAGCGAATACTCCTGCGTTTTTCCCTTTGACGGGCTTACGCGCCGCGCGGGGGAGATGACGGAGCAGGAAATCCACGCTGTGCAGGAGGAGTTTGTTGCCGCTTGTGTCCGGGCGTGGAAGGCTGGAGCGGACGGGGTGGAGCTGCATGGCTGTCATTTTTACCTCATCAGTCAGTTTATGAATACCAGGGTTAACCGGCGCACGGATACATACGGAATCCATCCGGAGCAGTTCTGCGTGGAAATTATGGAGCGGGTACGCAAAGCGGTACCAAAGGAATTTATCATCGGAGTCCGTCTGGGTGTTTTTGAACCGACCCTTGAGGACGGTATTCGCAACGCCAAGGCGCTGGAACGGGCGGGAGCGGATTTTCTGCATATGTCCTTCGGCTTTGCGGCCGAGTCGGAGCCAATGAAGCCGGATGACTATCCTTTCAACGAATTTATTTACGGCGCGCAGGTGATCCGCCGGAATGTGTCCGTGCCGGTGTTCGCGGTGAACGGCATCAGCTCGCCGGAGCAGGCGGAGGAGATTCTGCGGAAGACCAATGTGGATATGTGCTTTGTGGGTACCGGTCATCTGGTCAACGAAAACTGGACCCGCGACGCGGAAAGCGGAAAGGACGTAGGCAGATGCCTGCGGTGCTCCTACTGCCAGTGGCGCGCATATCCGGATAAGTGTCCCGGGCGGATTGTGCTGGAGCGCAAGCGCAAATCTTAAACAGATATCAAACTGGATCAACCGGTGTTAAAGGCCGCTGATTCCATTGGTTTGCCAATGGAATCAGCGGCCTTTATTGAAAAGTTTGTAAAATGTTATCATGTCCGCCGCGGGAAAGCTTCGGAGAAGGACGGATACTAAATATGATATCAATTTCTGAATTTGATTGACAAATCAATCAGAAGCATTTATAATGACTTTAAAGTCAGTGATTTTGAGGTCAGTTAATGAAAAAGACAATGAGGCAGATGCAAAAGGAGCAAACAAAAGAACGATTATTGGAAACAGCATGTCAATTGTTTTCAAAGCAGGGGATCCTGAACACACGAGTGGCGGATGTCGCACAGGCCGCCGGGGTCTCTCACGGAACAATATTTCTGCACTTTGAGACACAGGAACGTCTGGTGACAGAAGTGGTGGAACGGTATTGCGGCGGTATGGCGGCACGCTTACATGAATTAACCTGTTCCTGTGGGGACGTGCGGGAATTTTTGTCTGCCCATCTGGAGGGTATCATGGAATTTGAGCCTTTCTATACAAGGCTCGTCATCGAAAACCGCTTCCTCCCGCTCGGGGCAAGGGATGCTTGGATTACGGTGCAGTCAGCGATTTCATATCATTTCAGCCAAATGGTGGAGCGGGAAATATCATTGGTGAGAACCGATGTTCCGCTGAGCGTGCTGTTTAATACATGGATGGGACTGATTCATTATTATTTGGAAAACGGTGATTTGTTTGCGCCGGGTGAATCTGTCATACATCGTTATAAAAATGTTTTATGTGGCAATTATTTAAAAATGATCACAACGGAAAGGATGAAACACGATGCCAAATCCATTTGACACACTCAAGCAAGAAGTTCCGGAGGTTGCTGCGGCATTTAATGGCCTTATCTCGGCCATTTCTGCAAGCGGAGGCCTGGACGAAAAAACCAGACAATTGATTTTTATTGGGATAAAAGCGTCACAGGGCGATACCTCCGCGGCAGCCGCCCATACTCCCATGGCGAAAAAAGGAGGAGCCTCCAGAGAGGAGGTTCGAGATGCGGTTCTGATGACGTTGCCTGTGTCTGGAATACAGGGTATTACGCAATGCCTGGCACCTGTATTGGATGCCTATGACAGGGAGGCGCTGTCATGATGAAAATTTGTATTGCATGCGGTATGCCCATGTCTCAAGCGGCAGATTTTCCGGACGGGGATGAGAGTAAGGACTATTGTGTCTATTGTGCAAGGCCAGACGGCATGATGCAGTCCTATCCGGAAAAACTGGAGGGCACTGTCGCATTTCTGATGCGTACACAGGGCTTTGATGAGAAAGCAGCCAGGGAGGTAGCGGTTCGGACGCTTGCCCAATTGCCGGCATGGAAGGCTGTTCGCTCTGAATGATGTAAAAAAGGTTTTTGACAGATCCGTGCGTTTGCATCTTTTGCAATGTGGCTGGTATTCTCTCTCATACATGCTAAGCTATTGGTTATGGCTCAGGGCTTGAACTCTCTCACAGTGTTGTCACAAACACGATGAGATTGGATTTCGGGCCCTGAGTCTTTTTTTCGTTCTGTTCTCTTTACATGGTAACTTCGCTCTCGATGCGGAGCTGGCACTGAAAGCGCCGACGGCTGTTTGACAACGGCCGTCGGCGCTTTTTGATAGGTTCCCGCGAGAAAACAAAGCGGTATAGGACAAGGGGTGGTTTTCATAGAGTAATCATAATTGAACATTTGGATGGGAGGCAAGCCTATGGAAGATTTTGCGTTTACCAAAGTTGATTTCGAGGCGCTGAAACAAGTGGATGTCAGGACGGTTGACCGTGACACGCTTGTGGATATCGGCACACTGAAGATCGATGGAAATCTGCCAAGAGAAGAACGGCTGAAGGAATTTGTCCGGCAGGTTAAAAATCCGTATTGCTTCAAGGTTGGTAAAATAGCGGTCAGTGTGAGTTTTTCAGACGATGAGGTGAGTTTTGAACAACGTATGGAGCATTACCTGCAAACTCTGTGAATTGTCATGAGATCAAATTTCATTGATATAACGCTCTGAATTTCAAAGTGATTGGGAGAGCGCCGGATGGAAACACAAAATAACGGTTTCTGCTATGCTGATATGTACCTGCGAATTTCCCGCGAGGATGGAGATAAAACGGAAAGCGACAGTATTGCAAATCAGCGGGAACAGATTTTGGCATTCTTAAAAGAACGCCCCGAAATGATCCTTCGAAGCGTTCGCGTGGACGACGGCTATTCCGGGGTGAATTTTGAGCGCCCTGCTTTTATTGCCATGATGGAGGCGGTCAAAAACAAGGAGATCAGCTGCATCATTGTGAAGGACTTCTCCCGTTTGGGCAGAAACTTCATCGAAACCAGCCGCTATATCCAAAGAATCTTCCCATGCCTGGGAGTGCGCTTCATTTCCATCAATGACAATTACGACAGCATACAGCCGAAAACCTCGTCGGACAATCTGGTGGTTCCGGTAAAAAATTTGATGAACGATGCGTACTGCCGGGATATTTCCATCAAAATCCGCAGCAATTTCATTACAAAAAGGAAAAACGGGCAGTGTGTCGCTGCTTTTGTGGTATTTGGCTATCTCAAAGACCCAAAGGACAGACACAAGCTGATTGTGGATGAATTTGCCGCCTCCATTGTTCAGGATATTTTCAAACAGAAGCTGGAGGGGTGGTCGGCACAGGCGATCGCGGATCGGCTGAATGAGGAAGCTGTCCTCTCTCCGCTGGAATATAAACGATGGTGCGGCAGCAACTATGCCAGCACCTTCAAGCGAAATGCCAAAGCAAGGTGGACGGCGGTTTCCATCCTTCGTATTTTGAAAAATCCCGTCTATATCGGCATTTTGGAGCAGGGAAAGAGCACCACACCCAACTATAAGGTCAAAAAGCGGTTTGATGTACCCAAAGAAAAATGGATCTGTGTGCCGAATAGCCATGAGGCGATCATCAGCCGGGAAACCTTTGAAAATGTGGCAAAAATCCTGTTATCGGATACCCGAACCTCTCCTTGGGAGGATATGGTCTTTCCGCTGTCAGGACTGATATTCTGCGGCGATTGCGGCAGGAGTATGGTGCGTAAGAACAATGCCGGTTCCGGCAAGCCATATTACTATTACATCTGCTCAGGTTACAAAAATAAGGCAGGATGTCACAGCAGCCACAGCATCCGCGCCGCCCATTTGGAGCAGGCGGTGTTGGCCGCTTTGCAGCAGCACATCCGCGGCATCCTGAATATTGAACACACGTTGAACGCCATTGACCATCTGCCCTATGCTGGCAGGCAGATTCAGAAAACCGACCAACGCCTGAAAGCCAAACACAGGGAAATCGAGCAATATCGCGACTATCAGCTTCGCCTCCATGAGGACTATGTGGACGGTATTCTTTCCCGCGCGGATTATATCTCCTTTGGTGCCCGCTATACCGAAAAAATAGAGGAAGCACAGCGGGCGGTTTACAAGCTAGAGCAGGAAATCGAGCAGCTCACGGCGGGATATTCCGAGGAGCAGCAGTGGATTTCTGATTTCAAGCGGCATCAAACGATTTCTGAGCTCAATCGCAAACTGGTCATTGAACTGATCGGAAAAGTCCTGGTGTTTGAACATCAGAACATACAGATTCAGTTTCAATTTCAGGATCAATACGAACATGCCTTTGAATGGATCAGGTGCTTGCCTGTGGCGCCCAAAAAGCTTTCTAACAGGGATGTGTGCTGAAATGGCAAGAAAAAGCAGAATTCATGAGCAGGCGTTTCCAGCACAGCCGCACCCTCGTATCTACAAAGCCGGGCTGTATGTCCGTCTGTCCGTTTTGGATAACGGTAAGGCGGACAGCGATACCGTACAGAATCAGGAAAGGCTCCTGCGTGCTTATATTGAAAGCAAGCCCGAGTTTTTAATTTGCGCGGTCTATGTAGACAACGGAGAAACCGGGGTGGATTTTCATCGCGATGCCTTTGAACGATTGCTTGAGGATGTAAAACGCGGCAAGGTGGACTGCATTATTGTAAAAGATCTTTCCCGCTTTGGCAGAAACTACATTGAGGCGGGAGAGTATCTGGAACAGATTTTTCCGTTCCTTGGCGTGCGCTTTATTGCGATCAACGACCGTTATGACAGCGCTGATCCTGCCAGCTCCGATGTTCTGACCATGCATTTAAAAAATCTGGTCAACGCAGTTTATGCAAGCGATATATCCCGCAAAATCTGCCCTGTGCTTCAGGCGAAGCAGGAGCGTGGAGAATTCATTGGCGCATGGGCTTCCTATGGTTATCGGAAAGCGGACGACAACAAACACCGCCTTGTGGTCGATCATAACGTGGCGCATATCGTCCGGGATATTTTTCAATGGCGGCTTATGCGCATGAGCAATCAGATGATTGCGCGCAAGCTGAATGAACTTGGCATTCCGTCCCCCAGTCAGTACCGTTATGAACAGGGATTCCTCAAAGAGGAACGCCTAAAAGACCTGCCCTGGCGTGCCAGCACCATTAAAGCAATCATCCATAATGAAATTTATGCAGGTCATATGGTTCAGGGGAAAAAAAGGGAAGCGTTATGGAAGGGACAAAAGCAGTCCCGCGTGCCAAAAGACCAGTGGGTGGTGGTTCAAAATACCCATGAGGCAATCATTGAGCAGGAAACCTTTGCTCGGGTACAGCAGATCAACAGACAGGCAAACTCCGATTATCATGCCAAGCTGGAACGGTTTTCAGAAATTCCGAATTCCGAGAACCTTCTGAAAGGCCTGGTGTATTGCGGGAGTTGCGGAAAAAATCTGGTGCGCCATAAAAATGTTCGGGAACATCACCATAAGGAACCAAAATTTCATGTGTGGTATAATTATGTTTGCCCCGGTCATTGCGGCGGCCCAGATGCCTGCCCCTTTACCAGCGTACCGGAAAAAGACCTGCTTGCGGTTGTGGCTGAGGTGATCTGCTCCCAGCGTGCGGTTGCCGTCACGATGGAAAAGCTGCTTCAGGGTGCGAAACGGCAATCCAGTGCAGTGATGGAAAGACAGCGGCTTGAGGCAAACAGTCGGCGAACCATGGATGAGCTGGAGGGTGTTCTCCGCTATCGTGAAGCACTGTATGAGGATTACCTTGAAAAGCTGATGACGGAGCAGGACTATGTATATGCAGCGAGCCGCTATCAGAAAAAAGAGGATGCACTAAAGCGGCAGCTTGAGCAGTTAAAGGCCGGGGAAAGCAGCCTGCGGGAATCGGCAGGTGAAGAAAATTCACAGCTCGCAGCCTTCCTTCAAGGTCAGAGCAAGTTATCCCTTACAAGAGCAATGACCGTGGAGCTGGTGGAACGAATTACCATCTACAACCGAACCACCATTCAAATAAAATTGCGGTTTCAAGAGGAATACCGGAAATTGCGGGAGGAACCGATCTTGATGCTGGAGGCGGCGGTTCATGGCTTACAATGATGTCATTGTACTGTACCTGCGCATTTCTCTTGAGGACGCGGATCTGGGTCAGGACGGCAAGGATGAAAGCAACAGCATCGCCAACCAACGGGCACTGCTTTTTGACTTTATCGGGCAGAGGAAGGAGTTTGAAGGTTGTACCGTTATAGAATTGTGCGATGACGGATACTCCGGCACCAATTTTGAACGGCCTGGTGTGAAGAAAATGGTGGAGCTGGCAAAGAGGCATGAAATCAGCTGTATCATGGTCAAGGATTTTTCTCGCTTCGGAAGAGATTACATAACGGTTGGTGACTATGTGGATCAGATTTTTCCCTTCCTGGGCATCCGCTTTATCTCTGTCAACGACGGTTATGACAGTAATGACTGCCAAGGAACCACCAGCGGGCTGGACATGTCCTTCCGCAACATTGTCTATGCCTATTACAGCCAAGATTTATCGGACAAGGTAAGGAGCGGGAAACGAACGAAGGCAAAAACGGGAAGCTTTTTAAGCCCCTTTGCCCCCATAGGATATCGAAAGGACGAAAAAAACAGGAATCATTTGCTGGTGGAAGAAGCAGGCGCCGCCATTGTTGGGCGCATTTTTGAACTGGCGGCATCAGGGATGTCGGTGATCAATATCACCCGGCTGCTCAATGCTGAACAAGTAGCCACACCAAGCCAGCTTCAAAATAAGAATGGCTGCTATCATAAATGGTGGACTGGTATTTCAGAAGAAAAGATGTGGGACAAAAGCAAGGTTCTCTCGATTCTTCGGGACGAACGATACTTGGGAAAGAATATTTATGGGAAGCGTGTCCGACCGGAAGCAGGTCACACCCAGACAAAGCCCGTCAAGCAGTCCGAATGGATTGTCGTGAAAGGCACTCACGAGCCGATTGTTTCAGAGGATTTATTCCGGGCGGCGGAAAATAAGTTAAGATGGTATGAGCAGAAAGACACAACTGCCTCAAAAGGGCATGTGTTTTCAGGAAAAATCCGCTGCGGAAACTGTGGGTATGCACTCAGAAGGATTACAAAGCCCTTGCCGAAGCTGTTCTGCGGAACCAAAGCCCGCAAGCCGGACTGCGGCTGCTTTGCGGAATATGTCAAAGAAAGTGAGATTGCAAACGCTGTGTTTCAAATTTTGTGTCAGTATGTACGTGTGCTGCTGGATGACGGCATGTTCGAGTGTCAAGCAAAGGCAAATGATCGTATTGCTTCTTTGCAGAAGCAAATCAGCGCTTATCAAAGAGGAAACGACTATTTTCAGGAACAAAAAGCCGAGCTATATGATGAAAAAGCGGCGGGCAGAATCACGAAAGTTCAATATCAGAAAAAGTATCATACCTTGGAGGCGGAACAGGAGGGCATAAAGCTCCAGCTGGAAAAAAGAACCGCTGAGTTATCCGATCTGGAGCGCAGGCAAGCGGATGAGACGCCAATGGAACAGAGCTTAAGAAACTGCTTCACCTCTGAAATATTAACAAGGGAAATGGTGATGGAATTTGTGGATTGTGTCTACGTGCTCCATCAAAACGCCATTCATGTGCGGTGGCGATTTCAAAAACAAATTTAAAGGAAAGGACAGCAGGCTATGACGATTCCATAGCCTGCTGTCCTTTCCTTTGTAGAAATACAATATGTCTTTCTGCTTAAAAACATCAAAAAATTGAAGAAACGACATCTTTTATTACGTCCTTGTCTGACACCGGCAGACGAGGGCACCTCCGGCACCAGTACCCGCAAACGTGAGGCATTTGGCCGGATGATCCGAGACGCGGAGCTGGGGCAGGTGGATCTGATCCTGACCAAGGAGGTTTCCAGATTTGCCCGAAATACGGTAGATGCCTTGGCCTATACCAGAAAGCTCAGGCAATGGGGCGTCGGAGTTATCTTTATTAATGACAATATTGACACCAGAGATAATGACGGAGAGCTCCGGCTGACCATTATGGCCAGCATTGCCCAGGAGGAATCCCGAAAGACCTCGGAGCGGGTCAAATGGGGGCAGAAGCGGCGTATGGAGGCGGGAATTGTATTTGGGAACCATACCCTCTACGGCTTTACGCTGTCGGAGGGAGCACTGGAAGTCAATGAGGAGGAGGCGGCGGTTGTACGCCGGGTGTTTTATAAATTTCTCCGGGAGGGCAAGGGAACCTATGTGATTGCCCGAGAGCTTGGCGAGGAGGGAATCGATACCCCGACGCGGCGAAGCCGCACATGGTCCAGCGTGATGATTCTTCGTATTCTTCGAAATGAAAAATACGTGGGGGATTTACTTCAGAAGAAATATGTGACCACAAATTTTCTCACACACAAAAAAGAAGCCAACCGGGGCAGGGAGGAGCAGATTTATCTCCGGGATCATCACGCGGCTGTGATCGATCGCTCCGTTTGGGAGGAAACCCAACGAGAGCTGGAGTGCAGGAGTGCCGGTGCGGTAGAGCAGAGCCGGTATTCCAATCGGTATTGGTGTTCTGGAAAAATACGCTGCGGAAACTGCGGGAGCCGTTTTGTACTGCGGCAGACCCGCCGCCCCAACGGAGATCGTTACCGGATCTGGGGCTGCCGTAACAGGATATGCCAGGGTGGACGGAAGGAGCCCGAACAGGAGAGGTGCACAATGCGCATGGTCAATGAGAAAACGCTGACGGCCTGTATCCGGTATGTGCTGGATCATATCGGTGTGGACTGGGATACCATCATCACAGAGCTGCTTGCCCAGCTGGAGGGGCTGATATACGAGCAGGAGGCGGACTCCGAAGTGGAAAGGCTGGCGGGGCGGCAGACTGAGCTGGAGCGGAAAAAGGAGCGGATGATGGATGCCTACTTTGGTGAACTCATCACAGAGAACGAGATGATTAAAATGAAGGGGGAATATGACCGGCAATTGGAAGCGATCAAAGTCCGTGTTGGCAGGGCGGAGGCAGAGCGAAGCTCCCGGATGGCGCGGGAAGAGACGGATGACCTCGCCCGAGTGTTCCGGGAGAGCATTTACTCCGAGTGTGTATTTGCGGAGCTTGTCGAGTGCGTTGAGGTGTTCGGGTCGTACCTGGTGGTGCGGATATCGGGGCTACCGATGGATTACCGGCTTTGGTATTCCGTCAGCGGAAGGCGCGAGACGTATACCGTCAGCATCGACCGGTGCGAGGTTTGGAACCGGGGTGAGGAGGCAGGGCCATTACCGTGAATCCCCGCTCCGCCGCAGCTCCTCCAGCGTTTGAAGCACGAGGGCCGGGTCGCCGGAGTGCTCCGCCACAACGCGGCTGACCGTGTCATAGCCGAGGAAGGCGGTATAGGCGGTGGCGAAGGCGCATGAGCGGTTCAGCAGCGAAAGGCACTGTTTCCGGTCAGGCTCCACAATCTCCACGCATTTGGTTCGAAAGAGGGTGACTGCCTGATTCAACAGCGAAAGACTCTCCAGCAGGCAGTGGGCAATCAGGGGCAGGAAAGCGTTAAGCTCAAATTCCCCGTGCGCCGCCGCCATAGTGATGGCACAGTCATTGGACATAACCCGTATAGACACCTGCATCACCATCTCGGGGATGACAGGGTTTACCTTACCCGGCATGATGGTGCTGCCCGCCTGCATGGGGGCGAGCCTGAGTTCTCCCAATCCTCCGCGGGGGCCGGAGCCCATCAGGCGGATGTCGTTGGAAACCTTCATCAGGTTGACCGCAAGAGCCTTGAGCAAACCGGAGACCTCCACAAATACGTCGTTGTTCTGGGTGATGTCCATGGGATATTCCGCCGCCGCGAGGCCGATGCCGGTGAGCTCCCGGAGCTGCTCCATAACGCCGTAGCGGTATTTTCGTTCCGCGTTGTCCGATAAGCCCACCGCGGTTCCTCCCAGATTGACCTGACGCAGGCGCTCCTCCACCTTGTAAAGCCGCCAGCGGTCTCTGGCGATGGCCTGGGCGTAAGCACCGAACTCCTGGCCCAGGGTGATTGGCACCGCGTCCATGAGCTCCGTGCGTCCCAGCTTTTTAACATCATCAAACTCATTTTCTTTGAGTTGAAGCGCCTGCTGAAGCTTGGCGCAGTTGTCGCTCAATGACCTCAGCAATCCGATGGAGGCAATGCGCAGGGCGGTGGGGTAGACGTCGTTGGTGGATTGTCCACGGTTTACATCGTCCAGCGGATGAACCATTTCATAATCCCCCGGAGTGTTTCCAAGCCGCCCCAGGGCAAGATTGGCCAGCACCTCGTTGACATTCATGTGAGTGGAGGTGCCCGCGCCTCCCTGAAGCGCCGCCACAACAAACTGGTCATCGGCGGCACCGGAGAGAGCCAGATCGCAGGCGGAGATGATCGCCTCGTAGACACCTTCTCCGCCGATGCCCAGCTTGCGGTAGGTCATGGCTGCCGCCTTTTTGACTTGAATCATGGCGTGAATCAGGTGCAGGCTGGTATTTTGATGCCCCAGCGCGAAATTTTCCGCGGCGCGGGCGGTTTGAATGCCGTACAGCGCATCATCGGGCAGTTGAACTGTTCCAAGTCTGTCTTCTTCCGTTCGCATGGGCGTTTATTCCTCCAGCTCCGCCAAAAGATGCGGAAATACTTCCAAACTGCGCCTTAAAATCCCCTGCATATAGGCAATGGCAATCCCGTAATTGGTAATAGGCACCGCCTGATCCAAAGCGCATTTCTGGCGGTACCTGACCTCGCGCTCATTGAGCATACACCCGCCGCAGTGGAGAATGAGCCGGTAGGGGGAGAGGTCTTCAGGGAATTCTGTCCCTGAGGTCCATTCAAAGGAGAGCTGCTTTCCCGTGTGGTTTTTCAGCCATCGGGGCAGCTTCACCTGGCCGATGTCGTCGCACTGGCGGTGATGGGTGCAGCCCTCGGAAATCAGTACCCTGTCGCCGTCCTCCAGCTTATCGATCACTGAAGCGCCCCGTACCGCCGCCTCCAGCAGCCCCTTGTAGCGGGCAAAGAGGATGGAAAAGGAGGTCAGGGGAATATCCAGGGGCGTGTCGGCGGAGACCTTGGCGAATACCTGACTGTCGGTGATGACCAAGCTGGGCTTTTTGCCTAAATGCGCCAGCGTTTCCCGAAGTTCAAATTCCTTGACCACAATGGCGGCCGCGTCCGCCTCCAGAATGTCCCGAATGGCCTGCTGTTGGGGGAGAATCAACCGACCCTTGGGGGCGGCCTTATCAATGGGGGTGACCAGTACCACGAAATCGGAAGGGTGAATGAGATCGCCCACCAGCCGCAGCTTCGGGTCGTCCACAGGGGAGAGGGAGGCGATTTTCTCCTTTAACGCCTCAATATTGTGACCATACAGTGCGCTGACATAGAGCTCTCCCTCCCCCGGAGAGGGGGAGCCTGGTACCAGATCCGCCTTGTTGTAAGCAATCAGATGGGGAATGTTTTTCTCACGAAACAGGGTGAGAAGCTCCCGATCCTCAGGGCATAGTCCGCAGGCAGCGTCAACCACCAGAATCGCCACGTCGGTTTTATTGAGCACCTGACGGGTTTTGCGCATTCTCAGCGCCCCCAGATGCCCCACGTCGTCCATCCCGGGGGTGTCGATAATCATCACAGGCCCCATGGGCAGCAGCTCCATGGTTTTATACACTGGGTCGGTGGTGGTGCCCTTTACATCCGACACCACCGCCAGCTCCTGGCCTGTCACGGCGTTGACGACACTGGATTTCCCCGCGTTTCGCCTGCCGAAAAAGCCGATATGAACCCGCTCGGCGGCCGGTGTGGTTGAAAGACCCATGGAGTACCTCCTAGAATCGGAAATCCCGCTTTCCCTGCATAATATCAGTGAGGTTGCAGATGGCGACTTCCTTAATTTTGTCGTTGGGAACCTTTTGAATTTCCGCGCTGATCAGTGTTTCTCCGATCGTTTTCGTTCCCGATGAGGCGTAATCCTCTAAATATTCCTTCAATGTCATCAGGGCGTTGGGATGGCAGAAATTCAGAATCTGTCCGCTTTTGCAGAAGCTCATAAAACGGTCGCCCGTCCGGCCCTCTCGGTAGCAGGCGGTGCAGAAGCTGGGAATGTAGCCTAAATCCATCAGCCAGTGCACCACCTCGTCCAGCGTGCGGGTGTCGTTGACGTCAAACTGGGCGGAATTTTCCTCCTCCTGTTCCGGTTCGCAGTACCCGCCCACGCTGGTTTTGGAGCCGCCGCTGATCTGGGAGACGCCCAGACCCAGCACCCGCTCCCGGCAGGCCTTGCTCTCCCGGGTGGAGATGATCATGCCGGTATAGGGGACGGATACCCGAATACAGGCCACGATTTTGGCAAAGGTCTCGTCGCTGATGCCGTTGTCAAACACGGAGGGGTCGATGTCGTCTGCGGAGCGGATTCTCGGCACACTGATGGTGTGGGGCCCCACCCCGTGCGCAGCCTCCAGATGCTCCGCGTGCATCAGAAGCCCCGCAAATTCATAACGGTACAGCTCCAGGCCAAAGAGAACACCCAGCCCCACATCATCAATGCCGCCCTCCATGGCGCGATCCATAGCCTCGGTGTGATAAGCGTAATGATGCTTGGGGCCGGTGGGGTGGAGCTTCTCATAGCTCTCCTTGTGATAGGTTTCCTGAAACAGAATGTAGGTGCCGATGCCGGCGTCCTTCAGCTTGCGGTAATTCTCCACGGTGGTGGCCGCGATGTTGACGTTTACCCGGCGGATGGCTCCGTTTTTGTGCTTGATGCTGTAAATGGTATTGATGCATTCCAAAATATACTCGATGGGGTTATTCACCGGATCCTCGCCCGCCTCAATGGCAAGCCGTTTGTGACCCAAATCCTGTAATGCGGTTACCTCCCGGACAATGTCCTCCTGGGTCAGCTTTTTCCGGGTGATATGCTTGTTTTTTGCGTGGTAGGGGCAGTACACGCAGCCATTGACGCAGTAGTTGGAGAGGTAGAGCGGGGCAAACATGACGATGCGGTTGCCGTAAAAGTCCTGCTTGATCTGATTTGCCAAAGCGAAAATTTCCTGATTCCGATCCTCCAGATCGCAGTCCAGCAGTACGGCCGCCTCCCGGTGGGTGAGTCCCTTGCGTTGTCTGGCTTTTTTCAGAATGCCGTCGATCAGCGCCGCATTGTGCTTGTTTGCCTCGGCATAAGCCAGCGTCTCCAGAATTTCCTCGTGGTCAATGAATTCCTCGGCCTTAAATGAATTTGGATTGTACATGATGCAGATTCCTTTCTTTTGGGTCAGAATGACTTCCCCATTAGTTTGTAACGGTTGCGCGGTAATCTCCCCGGGAGGCCGTCAGCTGATAGCCGATGCCCTCCATGCGGCGCTGGAGGCAGGAACGGCACTCCGCCGCCTCGTCTCCGGTACAGATTTTATTGTCATAGAGCAGGTATTTGTTGCGTACATCCACGGGGGAGAGATTGGGCATGACCACATTGCCGCCGGCTTCAATGCCTTTTTCGCGGCCGAGGGGGTGGATGGTACCCAGCGCCGTGGTGGCGGGGAGCAGCACATTGGGCAGCAGCAGCCGGATGACGCCCAGCAGGAACAGGGTCAGCTCCAGCGTTCCCGCCGGTTCGTCGGCAAAGGGGGTGTCATGGTGAGGAATAAAGGGGCCTATGCCAACCATATGGGGATTGAGCTCCTTGAGAAACAGCAGGTCATCCACCAGGCAGTCCGTTGTCTGTCCCGGTGAGCCCACCATCATCCCGCAGCCCACCTGATAGCCGATTTCCTTCAGTTGGAACAGACATTGTTTCCGGTGGGCAAGCGACATGGCCTCCGGATGCAGTCTGGCGTAGTGGTTGTCGTTTGCCGTCTCGTGACGAAGCAGGTAGCGGTCCGCCCCGGCGTCAAACAGCGCCTGATAGCTTGCCCGGTTCCGCTCGCCCAGAGAGAGGGTGACGGCGCAGTCGGGGTAGCCTGCCTTGATGGAGGAGATGATACCGGTCAGGCGGTCGTCGTTAAAATAACCGTCCTCGCCGCCCTGGAGTACAAAAGTACGGAAGCCCAGCCCGTAGCCCACCCGGCAGCAGTCCAGAATCTGTTCTTTGGAGAGGCGGTAACGCTCCGCGGCGGCGTTGCTTTTGCGGATACCGCAGTAGTAACAGTCATTTTTGCAGTAATTCGTAAATTCTATGAGGCCGCGGGTAAATACCTCCCGGCCATACACCCTGTGGCGCACCGAGCGGGCGCGCTCGAACAGGTAATCGGCGCTTTGCTGGTCGCGGCATTCCAGCAACAAGGTCAATTCTTCACGGCTCAGGGTCTGGCTTTGCTCCAGCCTGTCGATGAGATGTTTGATGTTATCCGTCATGTTTTGTCACCACATTTGAGTAGGCGGTCTTGGCACTGACATGTTCCAGCCGCCCTATTTTGCCCGACAGGGCACTGATCACATCCTGGGGCGCGTCGACCGCGATGCTGATGATATTGATCTTCCGCTCCCGATAGGGGATGCCCATCCTGCCGATGATGTATTCTCCATATTCATGCAGAATATGGTTGAGTGACTCCACGGCGTCGCCGTGCTCCACAATAATGCCGATGACCGCGATTCTGGTTTCCATATTCAAATCCGCTCCTGTTCATAAAAAAATGCGCCCTCACAGGCGCAGTCATCTAACATGTATGTTCAGATTCCTTCGCCTTTCACTCAGAAAACTCTTTGTGTCAGCAGGAGATATTTTGATGATCACTTTGCCGCAAGAGAGGTCTCACAGCTTAGTGTTGTCATCATACGTGGCTTTTTCGCATAAGTCAAGCGTTAAATAAGTAACAAATTGCGTCATAATCAACAGATTTGAAATGGAGTGTTCACGATGAAGCAAGACAACCCCTGCCCGTCTGCTGAGAGAGATGAGCTGAAACGGCACATCAGAGCAGGACTGCTCCGGGAGCTGTATGACCGGAGGATGATTACCCAGTCTCAGTTTGAGCAGCTCATGGAGCTGTGGTGACGGGAGCGCATTGCGCTTTGAAGGCCGGATGTGGTATACTGACTGCAAACGGTCAGAATGGGGAGGAAACACGATGAATCAGCTTCGTGTCGCGCAGCTGCAGCTTCCGGTTGCCGAGGAAAAAATGAAAAACGTCGAAAGGGCGGCGGCGTATCTGGAGCGAGCCTGCCGGGAGGGAATTGACCTGGCGGCACTTCCGGAGATGTTCTGCTGTCCGTATCAGACAAAGAATTTTCCGCGTTACGCAGAGCCGGAGGGCGGAGAGGTGTGGACGGCGTGCTCCGAGCTTGCAAGACGGCATCAGATCTATCTGTCTGCGGGAACCATGCCGGAGGCTGACGGCAGCGGGCGGATTTATAATACCGCCTATGTGTTTGACCGTGAGGGCAGGCAAATCGCTAAACACAGGAAAATGCATCTGTTTGATATCAATGTGCGAGGCGGTCAGCGGTTCGCGGAATCAGAGACTCTGACCGCGGGCAATGTGGTCACCGTATTTGAGACGGAGTTTGGGACAATGGGGCTTTGTATCTGCTATGATTTCCGCTTCCCAGAGCTGGCGCGGCTGATGACTCTGCGGGGCGCGAAGGTGATTCTGGTTCCGGCGGCCTTTAATATGACCACGGGACCTGTCCATTGGGAGCTGATGTTCCGGTCCAGGGCGCTGGATAATCAGGTGTACGCACTGGGGACAGCGCCCGCCAGAGATGAAGGGGCGGGTTATATTTCGTGGGGGCACAGTATTGCGGTGGGGCCGTGGGGAGACGTGATTTCCCAGGCGGACGAGAGGGAAGCTGTTACCATATCCCGGCTTGAGCTGGATACGGTGTCTCAGGTGCGGGATCAGCTTCCGCTGCTGCGTCACAGGCGGACGGATATCTATGAGCTCAGAGAACTGCAATAAGAAGCGTTCATGATCTTGGGCGGACGCTGTATAGGGCGTCCGCGCGGTTTAATCGCTAACACCGTAGGTATGGCATTTGCCACCGCTAATTCCTCACGGCTGAAGTAATCGTGAAGAGAAAGTCCGCGCTCCTCCGCCAGTGCTGTGATTTCCGATGTGATCCGTCCGGCGCAGATAATCTGACCGGGGCGCAGCGCATCCAAAATTGACATCATGGTATGGGGCGCGCTGGAGAGCGGAGCGTTCAACATACTTCCTTCCGCCACCACCGGGAGAGGAAGCACCACGCAATGAGCAAGCTCAATTTCACGAAGGCTTCTTTCCTTGATGAGCGTCAGCTCGGGTGCGCGCTCCAGAGCAAATGTATGTACCGTGTGTCCGTCCGCGTCCAGTAGCTCTGCCAGCTTTGCCTGCCGCTGGTCGCCGCCAATGACCCAAAGATTCAATTCTCTTCTCATGTTTGCGATACCCCCTATCGTTTTATCTTATTCCGCATCTCCACGGTTGGTGTGGTCTGCGGCCTGTCCAGCAGGAAAAAAGCGCTCCCCGTCAGATACCGGATTTCTGACGCGGAGCGCGGGTGGAGCAGTGAGGGGAGGCGGCCCGATTTACGGGCTTAGAGGATGATCAGGGGCTACATCATTTTGACCGTGTAATAGACGGCCATGATAAACAGCCAGGCCACAATGGCGAAAATGATATAATAGGCTATGCTTGAGCCGAAGAACAGCCCGCCCAGCAGAGCCAGGGCTGAAAGCCCGCAGGTTATATCAGGCAGGACGTAAGACGTATTGGAACGGACAAGCCGAATTGTTTTGCTCTGGATATGAATGGAGCCGCTATTACACTGCAAAAAAATCAAAAAAGCCAAAGATGATATGATCAAAATAAGAGTCAGCACCAAACAAGCCAGTCCCAAGGAGGCGCTGTTTCCTCCGGCAGTGAGGCGAAATTGCCAAAGTCCCAAAATGCCGGTTACCGAAACCAGCGTAATGAAAAAAAATTCAAATTGATAAAGGTAATAAATCATAGCGATCACAGCAAGAATAGGAACAACTGCCGTTAAAGCTTGCAGAAGGGAAATCGGAAACCATTGATTGACCCAAAAAAGGATCAGCTCCAGAACCAAGGCACAGCCGAACCAAATCAGCACCTTGTTCAAAATTGCATCTTCTTTTTGCTTTTTTGTGGATAGGTTCTGCTTTTTTTGAGTCATCGTGTCACGTCCAAATCAAGAATAAAAATCAATTTTTTTACAGGGAAATGATGAGAGGATGGAACTAATTATGACGGAGTCGGAACTGATACAGGCAGCACTTGCAGCCCGCGTCAATGCATACGCTCCCTATTCCGGGTTCCAGGTGGGAGCCGCGCTTCTCTACGAGGATGGCTCGGTGTTTACCGGCTGCAATGTGGAAAACGCGGCGTTCGGCTCCACCATCTGCGCGGAACGAACGGCTTTGGTGAAGGCGGTCAGCGAGGGGAAAAGAGAAGGATTGATCCTTCTTGCCGTCGCTGGCAGCGGAGAAGAGCCGTGTTGGCCCTGCGGCGCCTGCAGGCAGATGCTGTTCGAATTCGCGCCGAATTTAAAAATTTTAGCTATCTCAAAAAATGGTACTTACGAGACGGCGTCACTGAATACCCTGCTTCCTCACGGGTTTGGCCCCGCTTCGTTATAGCGGAAACGAAGAATGAATAATTCGGGAGTGATCGCGGATACTAAGAACGGATTCCCATTCCAAGGAGGTAATGATGATGGAAGTCTTTAATAAGATTGCCCTGACATTGCTTATCATCGGAGGCATCAATTGGGGTTGCGTGGGAATTTTCGGTTTTGACTTGGTCGCTTTTTTCTTTGGCGGTGCCGGCAGCGCGCTTTCCCGCGTGATTTATACGCTCGTAGGACTGTCTGCCCTCTGGTGCATTTCGCTTTTGTTCCATCATATCGAACCGGTGGAGCGCGAGGCGTAATCAACAACCGAAGGTTCTGATAGGGGTTGACGTGATCAGTGCGTCAACCCCTTATTCTTGGTCAGAGATTGATCAGTTTAGAGCCGGAAGCCAGCATGCTTCTGATAAATTATCATACGATGCGGAACCAAAAATAATCTGAAAGAACAGCAGTATTTGGAAGTGAAAGCAAGATGACCGCAGAAAGGGTTCTGTGGTCATCCTGATGTTTAATCATCCGCAAGGATAATGGCTCCATTTTCCACCCGCTCCACCGTGGCCAGGGCCTCCACCCTGATTCCCATGCTCCGGAGCACACGGCCGCCGTCCCTGGTGGCCTTTTCAATGGCTACGCCTACGCCTGATACTTCAGCGCCTGCTTTTGCGCAAATTTCCATCAGTCCCAGCAGTGCCTGACCGCTGGCCAGCATGTCATCCACCAGGAGCACGCAGTCGTCTTCCAGCAGATAGCGCTTGGATATGCGAAGGGTATATGTTTTTTCAAGTGCAAAGGAGTGAACCTCCGTGGAATAGACGTCAGGGTCAATGTATCCTGTCTGAAATTTCTTGGCAAATAGGAAAGGTACCTTTAACGCACGGGCCACAAAGCAGGCCAGCGGAATTCCGGAGCTTTCTGCGGTCAGAACCTTGGTAATTTTGTCGTTCCGAAAACGTTTGGCCAATTCTTTTCCTATATTCTCCAATAATTCAACGTCAACGCAGTGATTGAGAAACATATCCACCCGGATAATGTCGCCTTCTCCAAGCTCCGCATCATTTAAAAGCATTCGCTTTAGGTCGTCCATTCAGGCTCCTCCTACAAATTACAGTACAATGAACGTCACACCATTGTTATGCCGCTCCAGATCCCTGTCCTTTCGCAGCGAGTCGCAGACCGCAAACGCATGTCGGGTTGATTCGCTGAAAATGGAAAATTCCTCGCCCGGAATAAAATCCTGAATATCTCCGCGTGTCTTCAGACGACTCAGGTAGTCTCTGGCTTCAATTCGGATACGGCCTCCGGCCCCGGAGGAGCCGTAGCCATGGATGATTTTTACAACAGCCGTTCCTAATGTAACGCTGCGGCTCAGTTCAAAGGTAAGCCTGCGAATGGCACGGTCTGCGGTGGGCCTTCCTTCTTCCAGATTAATTTCACGCAAGCTGCCTGCCATATGACACCTCACCTCTGCAAAGTTTGATAAACCAGTCAAAAATCCTTCCGCCTTCCACGGTATCAGTGCGCTGAAGATCTCCCGTCATACGCTCCGGATGCCACTGCACTCCGAGTAAGGGAAGGCTACTGTGGACAATGGCCTCCACAATGCCGCTCTCAGACCATTGAATCGGGTAAAGACCGCCGCCCAGCAGATCCAAGGCCTGATGATGATTGCTGTTCACGGGGAACAGCGGTAAATCGTATAATTGATGCAGCAGGGAACCGGGCTCACAGCGCAGAATATGAAGAATATCGCCGTGTTCCTGCTGATGGAATGACACAACAGTGGAATTCAGAGCCTGAATCAGCGTACCGCCCAGTGCGACATTCATTACCTGATGTCCGCGGCAAATTCCAAGGACGGGTCTGCCCCCGCCACAGAAAGCCTCCACCAATGCAAGTTCCGCTAGATCACGCTTGCGATCAATAGCGTTGGAACCTAAATTCTCCTGTCCAAAAAAAGAGGGGTCAATATCACCTCCGCCGCACAGGAGTAATCCATCGTAACCCGCATCTAAGGTAGGGCAGTAGCGTGATATTGGTTCGCCTCCCGCTGCCTCCACCGCTCTTTCGTAGTTGAACCGACTGTTTTCTCCAACGGAAACTAAAATCCGAGGTTTCATAGTCGTCCCCCATTCTACATGACTGCGGATACTAATAATTAATTATAAATCATTTTTTCCTTCACTGCAATATTGACAACCTAATTAAAATGAGGTATTCTGTAAAACATATTCCAATTCTGCGCGGAATTATGATAGCTTAAAAATCATAAGGGCTTGGTTTTTGAAAGGTTATCGAAGTGGTTATAAGGAAAACAACTCGAAATCATGTTAGTATGCAAAAAAAGTGAATATTTTTTATCTGGAGAAGTATCGAAGTGGTCGTAACGAGCTGCACTCGAAATGCAGTTGTCCGCAAGGGCACGTGGGTTCGAATCCCACCTTCTCCGCCAAGTCATCAGTGACCGTTTTTTGCGGTCACTGATGCTTTTTTTCGGCCTCGAAGTCAGCTCACATAACCCACAAAGTTGTATTTGATTTGAACCGTCTGCGTGGTGTGCCCGTTTTCGTCCGCCTGTTCGTGTACCGCCACATGGTCTATGAGCTGAAAAGCCGTGGACCGGTCAAGCCGGTCGATGGAAGCGCACTCTTTCACAAGCCCCATCCATCGCATAACATCGGCTTTGCCGCTTGCCGCCTCTCCGACGCACCGCCGAAGGTCTGCGGTCTTTGCCTCAAGCTCGCCAAGCTCCCGCTCATAGTCGGAAAACATCTTTTTGAACAGGCTGTCCGGCACGTTGCCGGAGATTTTTTCTTCAAACAGGCGCTTGCTGGCATCCTCTATAAACGAAATACGGTTTGTCGCGTCGCGTAGGGCCTTTTCCTGCGCGGCTTTTTTGTTCTCCTGTTCATTCCCGGAGAAGGAAAGCAG
>Ga0316604_10001345_pt1 | contig 22051 bp, 21 predicted proteins | sample OWC_soil_day20_C_FD_207650 | JGI IMG/M metagenome (GOLD analysis project Ga0316604, IMG submission 207650) | Wetland soil microbial communities from Old Woman Creek delta, Ohio, United States - OWC_soil_day20_CT | ecosystem: Environmental > Terrestrial > Soil > Wetlands | place: USA: Ohio...
TTCTTCCCGGACAACACCAACCTGCTGTCGCCGGATGTCGACCCGATCGAAGTGCGGATGCGGGTCGGCATGGTTTTCCAGAAGCCGAACCCGTTCCCCAAGTCGATCTACGAAAACGTCGCCTACGGCCTGCGCGTGCGTGGCGAGAACAACCGCCGGGTGCTCGACGACAAGGTCGAACAGGCCCTGCGCGGCGCCGCGATCTGGGACGAAGTCAAGGATCGCCTGCAGGATCTCGCGTCCAACCTGTCCGGCGGTCAGCAGCAGCGTCTGTGCATCGCCCGTGCCCTGGCCACCGATCCCGAACTGCTGTTGTTCGACGAGCCGACCTCGGCGCTCGACCCGATCGCCACCGGCGCCATCGAGGAACTGGTGCATGAGCTGAAGAAGCGCGTCACCATCCTGATCGTCACCCACAACATGCAGCAGGCGGCGCGCGTTTCCGACTACACCGCCTACATGTTCCTCGGCGAGATGATCGAATTCGGCAAGACCGACGAGATCTTCATCAAGCCGCAAGACAAGCGCACCGAAGACTACATTACCGGCCGCATGGGCTAAGAAGGGGACCGACATGAACGAAAGCCAGCATCTCTCCAGCCAGTTCGACGAAGAACTCAGCCGTCTGCGCACCCATGTGCTGCAGATGGGGGGTCTGGTCGAAACCCAGGTTTCCGCCGCCATCGACGCCTATTCGACCGGCGAGATCGCCAGCGTCAAGAGCATCGTCGAGACCGACCGCAAGGTCAATGAGCTGGAAAAGGCGATCGACGACGACTGCGCGCACGTCATCGCCAAGCGCCAGCCGACCGCCTCCGACCTGCGTCTGGTGCTTGGCATCAGCAAGATCGTCACCGATCTCGAACGGGCCGGCGACGAGGCCAAGAAGATCGCCAAGGGCGTTCGCCGCATCTACGAGAACGGCCACATGCCGTCGCAGTACGGGGTCGGCATCCGCCACCTGGCCGAAGCGGCGCTGACCATGGTGCGCGAGGCGCTCGATGCCTTCGCCCGTCTCGACACGCCGCTCGCGACCGAGGTCATTCGCGCCGATTCCGATGTCGATACCGAATTCAAGTCGATCATCCGCCAGTTGATCACGCACATGATGGAAGACCCGCGCACCATCACGACTTCGATCGACATCATCACGATTGCCCGCGCCATCGAGCGCATCGGCGATCATGCGAAGAACATCTCCGAACAGGTGGTGTACATCGTTGAAGGGCGCGATATCCGTCACACCAAGGAGAGCGTCAAGTGACTCCGACGATTCTGGTCGTTGAAGACGAACCGGCGATCCAGGAGCTTGTCGTCATCAACCTCAAGCATGCCGGTTTTCTGGTCGTCCGCGCCGGCAGCGCCGAGGAGGCCGAGTCGGCCATCCGCGCCGCGCTGCCCGACCTGGTCGTCCTCGACTGGATGCTGCCCGGTCAGTCCGGCGTCATGCTGGCCAAGAAGATTCGCGCCGACGAGCGGACCCGCGAACTGCCGATCATCATGCTGACCGCCCGCGTCCATGAAGAAGACAAGGTCCAGGGCCTGGAGGCCGGCGCCGACGACTACGTCACCAAGCCCTTCTCGCCGAAGGAACTGGTCGCCCGCGTCCGCGCCGTGCTCCGTCGCCGCGCCCCGCACCTGGCCGGCGAAGCGGTCGAGATCGGTTCCCTTGCGCTCAATCCGGCGACCCATCGGGTGCTGGCCAGCGGCCAGCCGATCGAACTGGGGCCGACCGAGTTCCGCCTGCTCTTCTTCTTCATGACCCATGCCGAGCGGGTCTATACCCGCGCCCAGTTGCTCGACGAAGTCTGGGGCGACCATGTCTTCATCGAGGAACGCACGGTCGATGTGCATATCCGCCGCCTGCGCGCCGCGCTGGAGTCGTCCGGCAACCATGAGCGGGTCGAAACCGTGCGCGGCACCGGCTATCGTTTCCGCGGGGCCTGAGGCAGGTGACGGCACAAGTCATCCGGGCCTTGTTGCTCGCCCTGTTGTCGGTCGTCGTGGCGCTGCCGGTCGGGCGCTTCTACGCGCCCTGGGCCGGCTGGACGGTCTTCTGTTGCGGCCTTGGCCTGCAGATGCTGTTCCACTTCCGCAACTTCGCCCGCCTCGACCGCTGGTCGCGGGCGCCGGTGGTCGATAGCAGCCTCGAAGGCGAGGGCGCCTGGGACGGCATTTTCGGCCGCCTCTACCGGCACGAGAAGGACCTGCGGGCGCAGATCGCCCGCCGCGACAGCGAAATCGCCATGCTGATCGCCGCCGGTCAGGCGCTGACCGATGGCGTCGTGCTGCTCGACAACCAGAACCAGATCCTGTTCTGCAACACGACGGCCGAGATGCAGCTCGGCCTGGTCGTCAAGACCGACCGCGGCCAGCCGGTGGTCAACCTGGTCCGCCAGCCCGAATTCGTCGCCTACCTGACCAGCGAGGATTTTTCCCGGCCGCTGACGCTGCGCTCGGATCGCAACGAGGATCGCGTGCTGTCGATCTACGTCATTCCCTATGCTGGCGACCGTCGCCTGATGCAGATCAAGGATGTGACGCAGACCGACCGCCTCGACCGGATGCGCCGCGATTTCGTCGCCAACGTCTCGCACGAACTGCGCACGCCACTCACCGTGCTCGCCGGCTTCCTCGAAACCTTGCAGGAAATCGAGGTCGACCGCGAGGAACAGACCCGTTACCTGACGATGATGAGCGAGCAGTCGCTGCGCATGCAGTCCATCGTCCAGGATCTGCTGACCCTGTCCTCGATCGAGTCGGCGCCGCCGCCGGACAACGAGCCGGTCGATATGGTCAACATGATCGACAAGCTGCGGCGCGATGCCGAAGCGCTGTCGGCCGGCCGCCATACCATCGTCGTCGAGACCGACGGCCAGGGCGACCTGCGCGGCTCCGAGCCGGAGCTGGTCAGTGCCTTCGCCAACCTGGTCTCGAATGCGGTGCGCTACACGCCGCCCGGCGGCACCATCCGTATCAGCTGGCGGGCCAATATGCAGGGCGCCGAGTTTGCCGTCCAGGATAGCGGCATCGGTATCGATCCCCAACATATTCCCCGCCTGACCGAGCGCTTCTACCGCGTCGACCGCGGCCGTTCGCGCGATGTCGGCGGCACCGGTCTCGGTCTGGCCATCGTCAAGCATTCGCTGAACCGCCATCAGGCCCAGCTCGACATCAAGAGCACGCCCGGCCTCGGTAGCCGTTTCGCCGCCCGCTTCCCGGCCAGCCGGGTGGCCGGTATTTGACCGCCGATTCGGCAAGCTCGGCAGGTTTTCAGAATTGGCTTGACTGATGCAAGCAATTGGCGGATAGTCCGCCCCTCTGACGGACGCGGGATGGAGCAGTTGGCAGCTCGTCGGGCTCATAACCCGAAGGTCGCAGGTTCAAGTCCTGCTCCCGCAACCAAAGAAAATCAACGAAGGATCAACAGCTTAACGGCGTTGGTCCTTTTTTGTTTTTGGGTCGCCGGCAGCCGAAGGCATCTCGCCGTTCGGCGAGATGCTGTCGCTGCCATGGGACGGATAGCTGCAGCTTGAGAGGCCTTAGCTGGCCTTCCCCCGCTCGGCCCAGCGTTGCGCCAGGATTCCGCCAACTGCCAATTGCAGCGGGTGGTAGATCATGATCGGCATCAGGATCAGACCCAGTGCCGGATTCGCGCCAAAGATCAGATGCGCCATCGGTACGCCGGAGGCCAATGTCTTTTTCGAGCCGCAGAAGACTGCGGCGATCTTGTCCTCCATCGGCAAGCCGAGGAAACGACTGAACAGTCTGGTCAGTGCCAGGACGGTAACGAAGAGCAGCGTGCAGCCAAATATCGTTTCCAGCAGCACAATGGGGCCGTAGTTCGACCAGATGCCCTGCTGGACGCTATCCGCAAAGGACGTGTAGACAAGGGTCAGGATGGTCAGCCGGTCCACGATCTGAATACGTGATTTGTTGTGGCTGGCCCAGGCGCCGAGTGCGGGGCGGGAAAACTGGCCGATGACCAGGGGCAGCACAACCCATATCAGCAGGTCGAGGATGACCGGCCCGACTGCAAAGCCCGTGCCGCTGCGTCCGAGTATCCATGCCATCCAGAGCGGGGTAAGGACAACGCCGATCAGGCTCGACAGGGTGGCGTTGAAAACGGCAACCGGTACATTCCCGCGTGCCGCCACGGTCAGTGCGACCGACGATGAAACAGTGGATGGCAAGGCGCACAGGTAGAAAAAGCCAGTCTGCAGATCGGCTGACACCCAGCCGCCGGAAGCCTTGAGCAGCAGCCAGCCGAGGATGGGAAAGATCAGGAAGGTACTGGTCTGGATCAGCAGATGCACCTTCCAGCGCAATGCGCCGTCCTTGAGCGAGGCGAGCGACAGGCCCAGGCCGTTGAGGAAGAAGACCAAGGCGATGCCGAGCTTGTTGAGCAGTTCAGGGTGCAGGAAGCCACCCTTGGCCCCCGGTGCAGGCCAGATGAAGGCCAGGGCAACGGCAAGCAGCATGCCTTTGAGAAACCAGTCAAATTTGAATTTCATGTTGGATGACCTTGTTGAGGTTCGCTGGAGTTCGGGCGCGGCGGCCTACCAGCCTGCGACACAGCCGTCGCTGCGCGGGTCTTCGCCACCCTCGATCCAGCCTTCGGGGTGCAGGACCAGCGCACCGGCGTGGCCCATGCGCTCGTCGAAGTCACTGACCACTTCGACCGGGTGGCCCATCTCGCGCAGTTTGCCGATGATTTCGGGGGCATAGCGCGACTCCAGCTTCAGCGACGTGCTCTGCTCCGCCCAGGTTCGACCCAATAGCCAGCGTGGTGCGGCGACTGCCGAGCGAACATCGTGGCCGCCCCAGACGTAGCGCGAGAACACGGCCGCCTGCGTCTGCGGCTGCCCCTCGCCACCCATCGTGCCGTACACCAGCAGGCGGCCGTCGTCGAGCCGGGCCATCGCCGGGTTCAGCGTATGAAAAGGTTTGCGTCCCGGTTCCAGACTGCGCAATCGACCCGGTCGCAGATCGAAGGAGCACCCCCTGTTCTGCCACCAGATGCCAGTCTGTGGCAGAACGACGCCACTGCCGAATTCGAAGTAGATGCTCTGGATCATGCTGACCGCGCGGCCTTCGCCATCGACGACACCCATCCAGGTGGTATCGCCATCCGAGTTGGGGGCCGGCCACGGGCTGGCGTGGTCGAGCGGCACGGCGGCGGCCAGCGCCGCCAGGGTCGAGTCACCGAGCAGGCTGGCTGGATCGAGCGTCATCGCCGCCGGATCGGTGACGTATTTGTCGCGCACGATGAACGCCTGCTTGGTCGCCTCGACCAGGGCATGGATACCTTCAACGTTGTCCGGATTCCAGCCTTCCTGACGGATGCGGTCGTAAATGCCGAGGATGAGCAGCGAGGCCAGGCCCTGGGTCGGCGGCGCCATGTTGTAGACCTTGCCGCAGGAAAGCTGCGCTTCGAGTGGCGCCTTGATCTCGGCGCGATGGTCGGCCAGGTCGGCTGCCGTAATGGGGCTCCCGACAGTCGCCAGATCGGTGCCGATCTGCTGCGCCAGTTCGCCGCGGTAGAAATCGTCGGCGCCGGCCCGGGCCAGTTGTTCCAGCGTCGCCGCCAGGGCCGGAAAGCGATGGCGCTGGCCGTAGGTCGGTACCTTGCCATCGGCCAGGAAGGCCTCGGCAAAACCAGGCTGGCTTTGCAGTTCGCCCAGTTTGGCGCGGGTATTCGCCTCCTGGCTGTGAGTGACCGGAAAACCTTCGCGGGCGTAGTGGATAGCACTTTCGAGCAGGCGGGCGAAAGGCAGGCGGCCGCCCCATTCACGCTTGCTGTACTCGTAGGCGGCGCCCCAGCCGGAGAGCGTCCCGGCTACGGTGTTGGCGGCCAGCGGGCCGCGCCATGGGATGCTGCTCAGCTCACCGTACAGCTCACGCCGCACGCCGGCACCGGCCGCACCACAGGCATCGATCGAGCGCATCGGCTGGCCCGGCGCATGGAGCAACCAGAAGCCGTCACCGCCAATGCCGGTCATGTGCGGATAGACCACGGCCAGGGTGGCGGCGACGGCGATGGTTGCCTCGATGGCATTGCCGCCATCACGCAGGATATCGAGGCCGGCCTGGGCAGCCAGCGAATGGGAGGCGACAACGGCGCCACGGGTTGCGAGTATGGGTTTCATGCGAGTTCGCCTTTGGTTTTTTGCGTGCTGTTGGAGGGAATGCCCCAGGCTGGCGCGACACGATTGGTCGCGCTGCGCGCCGAGAGTAGATGCGAGCGCATTTCCCGGTAGGTGGTGACGACGTCGTGAGCCAGGATGGCGTCGACGATCACCGAGTGCTCTTCGAAGGATTCGCCCATCCGTTCGATATTGCGGAACTGCGTCCGGCGGAAGGGCGAGACGCGATGCCGAAGGCTGGTTGCCAGCTCGATCAATACCGGGTTGTAGCAACCACGGATGATGGTGGCGTGCAGTTCCAGGTTGGCCGCATCGTAGCGGTCGATGTCGCCATCCTGCATCGCCGCCCGGCCCTCGGCATGCAGTTCGCGCATGCGAGCCCGATCCTCCTCGGTCATGCGCAATGCGGCGTGGCGGGCGCAAGCGGCTTCCAGCTCGCCGATTGCCTCGAACATCTGGTCGAGCTGATCAACCGTCATCTCGGCAACGACCGAACCCCGGTTCGGCCGGGTATCAACCAGGCCCATGATGGCGAGTTGCTTGAGCGCCTCGCGCACCGGCGTCCGTGAGACATTGAAACGGGCGGCCAGGCTGACTTCGTCGAGACGGGAGCCGGGCGCCAGGTTGCCGAGGACGATTTCATCGGCGATCCGGCGGCAGACGTCGTCGGCCAGACCGCCCCGGCCCCGGCCGGTTTCGAAGGAAAGGACGCTCATCAGGCAGCCTCCGCCAGCGGCATGATCGGATGCCAGCAAGCCAGCGCCTGCCTGCCAAGCGACAGCAATGGCGGTACTTCGCGCCGGCACCGTTCGCTGGCATGGACGCAGCGCGGGGCAAAGCTGCAACCGGGCGGCAGCGCGGCCAGGTTGGGCGGCGAGCCGGGAACCGCCAGCAGCGGTTGCCCACGGTTTTCGGTGCCAACCGTGGCGGCAAGCAGGCCGGCGGTGTAGGGGTGGCGCGGCGTGCGGACGATCTGACTGACCGGCCCCTGCTCGACGACGCGTCCGCCGTACATCACGGCAATGCGGTCGGCGACCTCGACCGCCGCGCCGATATCGTGGGTGACAAAAATCACCGACATGCCGGTTTCGCGCTGCAACTCGCGCAACAGCAGCAGAATCTGGATCTGGACCGTGGCGTCGAGCGCCGTCGTCGGCTCGTCGGCAAGCAGCAACTTGGGCTGGCAGGCCAGCGCCAGCGCAATCATCGCCCGCTGCCGCATGCCGCCCGACAGTTCATGCGGATAGGCATCAAAACGGCGTTTAGCCTGCGGAATCTGTACTCGTTCCAGCATCTGCAGTGCCTGGGCGCGAGCGGCTGTCTCGTCGATCGCGGCATGGGCGCGAATCGACTCGGTGATCTGCTGACCGATGGAATAGACCGGGTCGAAGGCCAGGCCCGGCTCCTGGAAAACCATCGATACCGTGCCGCCGCGATACAAATCGAGCGCCCGGCCCTTGAGCGCCAGCACATCCTGACCATCGACCAGCATCCGGCCCTGGATTTTGGTCGTCCGTTCCGGGTGCAGGCGCAGCAGCGTGCGCAGCGTGACGCTCTTGCCGGAACCGGATTCGCCGAGCAGGCCGAGCACTTCGCCGGCACCCAATTCGAGATTGACCTCGTTCAGCGCGCTGGCCGTCCGGCTGCCGCAAAACTGCACTGACAAATCCTGCAGGGAAACCAGGGGCGTACTCATGGCTGAATCTCCGTAAGGGCGGCGGGGTGACCTGAAGCCGGGTCGTTGAGATGGCAGGCGGCCTGATGCGACGGTTCGTCGGCGATGCCGATCAGCCCCGGGGTTTTCGCTTCACAGACCGGATGGGCATGCGGGCAGCGGTCGCGGAAGCGGCAGCCGCTCGGCGGGTTGATCGGGTTGGGCGGATCGCCGGCCAGCGGCGAAGCCTGTGTCCGCTTGTCCGGGTCCATCGACGGTACGGCGGAGAGCAGCGCTCGCGTGTAGGGATGCGCCGCCTGACCGTAGATGCGGTCGACCGGGCCGGTTTCGACGACCTGGCCGAGATACATCACCATCACGTAGTCGGAGATGTAATGCACCACGTGCAGGTCGTGCGAAATGAACAGGTAGGTCAGCTGGCGTTCGGCCTTGAGTTCCTGCAACAGGTTGAGCACCTGCGCCTGTACCGACTTGTCGAGCGCCGCCACCGCCTCGTCGAGGATGACCAGGCGCGGATCGAAGGCCAGGGCACGGGCGATGTTGACCCGCTGACGCTGGCCGCCGGACAGTTCGTGCGGGTAACGGCTGGCGAACTGCTCCGGCGCCAAGCCGACCCGCGCTAGCAGCGCATGCGCCTGGCGCATCGCCTCCGCCGCCGGCATGCCATGCACGCGCGGCCCGTAGGCGATGGTTTCGGTGATGGTCAGCCGCGGGTTGAGCGAAGCGAAGGAGTCCTGGAAAACCATCTGCAGGTTGCGGCGGAATTCCTTGAGGCGGATGCCGCCGAATTCCTCGACGCCCTCGCCGTCGAACACCATGCTGCCCGAATCAGCCGCCATCAGGCGGGCGATCAGCCGCGCCGTGGTCGATTTGCCGCAGCCGGATTCGCCGACGATGCCCATCGTCTTGCCTTTGGGTACCGAGAAGCTGACGCCATCGACGGCATGGACGAACTTTTTGACCTTTTCCAGTGGTCCACCGCGGACGGGGAAGTGTTTTTTCAGGTCGCGGACGACCAGCAGCGGCTGAGCCGGACCGCCCCGGTCCTGAGCCGGGTTCTGGGAGTAGGAAGGAGTATTCATCGACGGATGTCCATGGCCGAGCGCACGCTATCTGCCAGCAGATTGAATGCGATGGAAGTAACGAAGATCAGGGCGCCGGGCAGCGCCGCGATCCAGGGATTGACGTAGATCGCCGAGCGCAGCGTGTTGAGCATCAGGCCCCACTCCGGCTCCGGCGGCTTGACGCCAAGGCCGAGGAAGGAGAGGCCGGAGGCGAGAATCATGCTGACGCTGAGCAGGCCGGTGGCATAGACGAAAACCGGGCCGAGGACGTTGCCCAGCACATGCACACGGATGATCGAGAAGGCGCTGGCACCGCTCATCCGGGCAGCCTCGATGTAGTCGAGCTGGCGCACCTGGGTGGTGACGCTTTCGGCCACCCGTACAACCTGCGGCACGAAGACCAGGGTCAGCGCCAGCAGGCTGTTGCTCATGCCCGGGCCGAGGGCGCCGGATATCGCCACGGCGAGCAGCACCGAGGGAAAGGCGTAGAAGACGTCGAGGACGCGCATGATGATCATGTTGACCTTGCCGCCGATGTAGCCGGCGAGCAGGCCGATGGCAGTGCCGATGCCGAAGGCGGCGAGGACCGGCACGACGCCCATGAGCAGCGACAGGCGGCCGCCGTGCATCAGGCGGGAGAGCATGTCGCGGCCGAGTTCGTCGGTGCCGAGCAGGAAGCCGGGGCTGCCGATCGGTAACAGGCGCTTGAGCATGCTCGCCTTGTACGGATCGGCCGGCGCCAGCCAGGGGGCGAAGACGGCGGCGCCGATGATGAGCAGCAGGACCAGGCCGGCGGCCAGCGCCATCGGGTCGCGCCGCAACTGGCGCCAGACGACCAGCCAGTAGCTGCGGCTGGGTTGCGAAGCCGGGGCGGCAACGGCGGCGGCCGGCAGGGAAAGTTCGAGAGAGGCGGACATGAATAGTCTCCGGTCAGCCGCGACCCATGCGCGGGTCGATCAGCGGTTGCAGGATGTCCACCAGCAGGTTGAGGACGACGAAGAACATGCACAGCACCAGGATGGTTCCCTGCAGCAGCGGGATGTCGCGCTGGAAGATCGCGGTATTGAGCAGGAAGCCGGTACCCGGCCAGGCGAAGACGGTTTCGACCAGGATCGAGCCGCCCATCAGGTAGCCGATCTGCAGGCCGGCGACGGCGAGCACGGTGGGGGCGGTGTTCTTGGCAATGTGGCGGAAGATGGCGATGCCGGACAGGCCACGGGCGCGCAGCGCGGTGACGAACTCCTGTTCCAGCATGTCGGCGACCAGGGCGCGCACGGTGCGGGTGATGATGCCCATCGGAATCACCGACAGGGTCAGCGCCGGCAGCACCAGGTGGCGCATGTGCTCGACATCCCATAACCATTCGGAGGAACCGCCGGGACCGGCACCCATGGCCGGGAACCAGGGCAGCCAGATGGAGAAGACGATGGTGAGCACCAGGCCCAGCCAGTAATGGGGAATGCTGACGCCGATCACCGAGATTACGGTGGCGACGCGGTCGATCCAGGTACCGTGGCGATAGCCGGCCAGCGCCCCGAGAATGCAGCCGATCAGTACGCCGCCCAGTGCGGCCATGCCGGCGAGCAGCAGTGTGTTGCTGACGGCGCTCAGCACTTCGGCGGTGACGGCACGCCCGGAGGCGATCGAGGTGCCGAGGTCGCCCTGCACGGCGCGCAGCAGCCACAGGCCGTATTGCACCGGCACCGGCTTGTCGAGACCGTAGGCGCTCTTCAGGGCCAGGATGACCTCTTCCGGCGCATCGGCCGGGGCGATGGCGTTGAGCGGATCGCCCGGTGCCAGATAGACCAGCACGAAGGAGACCACGGTCACGCTCAAGGCGATGGGAATGGCGTAGATCAGACGCTTGAGTAGGTAGGCAAACATGGGGCGCTTTCTTCAATCCGGTCGCAGCCGGTGAAGGGCCGGGGCAAGCCCCGGCCCGGTGGATCACATGCGGATGGCGGTCAGGTCCTGGAACCAGTGCTGGGCCTGGACGAATTCCTTGACCTTGGGCGAGGTCGCATGCGGATTGACGTCATGCACCACCCACAGCATCAGGGCGTCGTCGACCATCGACTGATGGACGAAGGAGAGCAGCCCATCCTGCTTCTTGGTGTCGAAAGTCGTGCGGATCTGGTCGATGGCGGCATCCACCTTCGGGTTGTTGTAGCCCCCCCAGTTCACCCCGTTCGGCGCAACGTAGCGGCTGTCGGCGAAGCGGGTCAGCGCGTAGAACGGGTCGGCGGTGACGTAACCAAGGTTGATCCCGGTGATGCCCTTGCCGGCGTTCATGTCGGCCTTGGCGCCGCTACGCCAGTGCAGATAGAGGTTTTCCAGCTCGACGACTTCGAAGCTCACCTGGATGCCGACTTCGGCCAGGCTCTGCTGGATGAACTCGTTCATCGGCAGCGACAGCATCTGGCCGGTGCCGCCCTGGGCGATGATGATCTTGGCCTTGAGCGGCTTGGCCTGGCTGTAGCCGGCCTGGGCCATCAGGGCGCGGGCGGCGGGCAGGTCGTAGCCGATCTTGAATTCCGGCTTGCCGAACCACGGGCTGGTCGGGTCAAGCTGGCCCTTGGCCGGGGTGGCCAGGCCGCTCATCAGGCTGACCACGGCGCTGCGGTCGATCGCCAGGTTGGCCGCCTTGCGCACTCGGATGTCGGTCCACGGCGAGCCGGGCTGGGTCGAGAAGTGATACGGCCAGACATGCGGCGTGACGTTCTGCACCAGCTTGAAGCCGGCGCCCTTCAGCTGCGGCAGGACATCGGGCGGCGGCGTCTCGATGATGTCGACCTGGCCGTTCAACAGCGCGTTGGCACGGGTCATTGCATCCGGGATCGGCACCAGCACGATGCGATCGGTCTTGGCCATGCGCGCCTTGTCCCAGTAGGCGGTGTTTTTGACCAGGTCGGCGCGCTCGCGCGGCACCAGCTTGTCGAGCATGAAGGGGCCGGTGCCGGACGGCTTGCTGGCGACCTTGTTCCAGTCCTTGCCCATCTTTTCCCATTGCGCCGGGCTGGAAATCAGGAACCAGGGCAACTGGTAGGGGAAGAGGGCGTCGATATCCTTGGTGGTGATTTCAACCGCGTAGTCGCCGAGCTTGCGATAGGAGGCGATCGACGGAATGCGCGGCCGCACCTGGGCGCTCTGCTTGGCATCGAACTGCGGCGACTTGTCGGCCAGCACCTTGTCGAGGTTCCAGACCACGGCATCGGCATTGAACTCGGAGCCGTCGTGGAACTTGACGCCCTTGCGCAGCGTGAAGACCCACTTCTTGTTGTCCTTGGCGTCGACCTTCCAGTCGCTGGCCAGGCCGGCGACCAGCTTGCCCGGGCGATTGCCGACATTGGCCTCCCAAGCCACCAGCGGGTCGTACAGCGTGTGCCCGGTAAATTGATAGGCACCCGCACCACGATCCGGCTGGCCGGTGGTCAGCGGAATATCGGCCATCGAAATACCGTAGCGGGCAATGGTTTCTGCATGCAATGAACTATGTAGGGCCAGCGCTAGCGGCAGTGCAGCAAACCAGCATGAAAGCTTATTGAATCGGGGTTTCATGGATATCTCCAAAGTGGTGAAAGCACTTCAGTGATTGCATGCAATGTGCCAATTCAAGCGGTTTTCGCAATGTATTTTCTAAGTGGCTGCCGGGATTAAATTAATCAGAAAATTGTTCGCAAAGCCGGCCTTGGGCGCGGCCGCTCTCCGCCCGCGAGTCAATGTTGGATTGCATACAAAATGCACCCTGTCGGGGCATGTCGGTGAAGCTTTTAACCAGATTGGGGCGTGCGCTGGCCGTGCTTCTGAGGAGCCGGCCACTCCCCGGGCTGCGACCATTTGCCGCAGCCTCCCGCTGGATTAATTTATTAAAATTCGCGCCGATCAAACTATTGATTTAATAGGTATTTTGATCGAGATCAATATTAATTTAGAAGCGTTTTCTGATTTTTATTGACGGCCTTGAATTTTAATTAATGAGCAGGAATCCGCCGGGCGGGTTGGGGAGAGTCGGATGGCGCGGGAAAATTTTGCGGGCGGTTTCAAGCCGCTGCCTATCGGGGTGTTGCTGGCGCTGGCCGCCATCGGGCACGCGGCGTCGGCGGCCGAGGAGCGGCTTGGCGAGTCGGCGGTGACGCTCGGTGAAGTCAGCGTTCGCGCTGCCGGCAGCGGCGCCTTGCCGAGCAAATCGGTGCTCAGCTCGGTCAATATCCTGGGCAGCGACATGATCGCCAACCAGAATGTCGGCGGCGTCTGGCAATTGTTCAGCCAGATGCCTGGCGTCATGCTGACCGAGTTCCGCCAGGGAACGACGGCCGGCAAGCTGTCTTTCCGCGCCTTCAACGGCGAGGGCGAGATCAATGCGGTCAAGCTGCTGATCGACGGCATCCCGAGCAACAGCAACGACGGCAACATGCCCTACCTGGACATGCTGTTCCCGCTCGAGATCGAGGCCATCGAACTGGTCAAGGGCACCAACGATCCGCGCTACGGCCTGCACAACATTGCCGGCAACGCCAGCATCGTCACCGACATCGGCGGCCAATACACCAAGGCCCGCGCCGCCTATGGCAGCTTCAACACGCGCGAGGTGCAACTGGCCAAGGGCGTCGACAGCGGCGGCCTGTCGCAGAACTATTTCCTCGGCTACCAGGCGACCGAGGGTTATCGCGAACACGCCGATTCGGAAAAATATTCGCTGGCCGGCAAGTGGTTCTATACGCCGGACGACGGCGCCACCAAGGTCGGGGCGATTGCCCGGGTGTACCGGCATGATGCGCAGGAGCCCGGCTACATGACGCTGCACGAATCGCGTACCGACCCCGAAGGCTCGGCCGCCCGCAATGCCAGCGATGCCGGCAATCGGCGGATGAGCCAGTTCAGCGGCCATGTCGACAAGCAGTTGAACGAGCGCCTGTTCTGGAGCAGCAAGGCCTACGTCAATAATCTCTACGACCAGCGCTGGGTGCGCTTCTCGCAGGCGGTCGGGCAGCAGGAACGGATCGTCGATGAAACGCACTACGGCTTCCTCAGCACGCTGACCTACCGGCCAACGGTCGAGGGCCTGTACGGCCTGGCCATCGAGGGCTGCGTCGATGCCCAGTGGCAGGACAACCTGAGCCAGCGCTACAACACGACCGAGCGGCGGCGGACCAAGACGACCCGCGACCAGCAGTTCGATTTCGACATCTACGGCGCCTATGTCCAGGCCATCATCCGGCCGACTGAGAATTTCAAGATCGTGCCCGCCCTGCGCGTCGACCGCGCCTATGGCAATTACACCAACCAGCTGACCGGCCAGAGCTATCAGGTCAACGATTACGGCCTGATCCCGCAGCCCAAGCTGAGCGCGATGTACAGGCTGACGCCGGGCGTCGGGCTGTACGGCAATGTCGGGCGCAGCTTCCAGGTCGGGGTCGGTTCGGCTGCCTACAAGGTCGGCCAGAGCAGCGACCTCGAACCGTCGATGAACGACGGCTGGGAAGTCGGCGTCAAGCTCAAGCCGACGGGCTGGCTCGACGGCCGCCTCGCCTTCTGGCAGCAGACGGCCTCCAACGAGGCGCGGCGCAAGCTGAACGACCCGGCCAATTCGTCGGAAAACATCGGCCGTACCCGGCGCCAGGGTGTCGACGTCGAAACCAGTATCCGGCCGACCGACAAGGGCACGCTGTGGCTGTCCTACTCCTATCAGAACTCGGAAATCCTGAAGCCGGAATCCTCGGCACCGGGCACGCTCGGCAAGCAGATCGACCACATCCCGCACCATATCTTCGCGGCCGGGGGCGATTACCAGGTGCTGCCCGCCTGGCGCCTGTCGGCCTGGGCCAACGTGCAGAGCGACTACTACCTGGAGCGGACCAACAGCAAGGGCAAGTACGGCGATTTCGCCTTGCTCAACGTCAGCGCCAGCTACCAGCTGAGCAAGGACATGGCGCTGGAGTTCCAGGTCAAGAACCTGACCAACCAGTATTACGAATACGTCTGGTGGGACAGCGACAACAACCAGAGCCTGCATTCGCCGGGCGACGGCCGCGCCTTCTACGGCGCGCTGCGCGCTACCTACTGAGGGGCCGGCAGTGAGCGGCCATCGTCGCCTGCGCCAGTTCTGGGTGCAGGTCCATCTCTGGCCGGGCCTGCTGCTCGGGGCGGTGTTCGCCGTGCTTGGCCTGAGCGGCAGCGTGCTCTGTTTCTACCCGGAAATCGATCTCTGGCTCAATCCGGCGCAGCAGGTCGCCGGCCGCGCGCCGGCCGCCATTTCCGTGCAGCGGGCACTCGATGCGCTGCATGCGGCGCGGCCCGACTATGGCGGCGCCTGGCGACTGGAAATGCCGCTCGCCGACGGTCGACCGCTCGGCGCCCGCTATTACCGGCCGCCGGAAACGGCCGGCCGCAGCTTCGCCCCCTTCATGGCGACGCTCGACCCGCAAACGCTGGCCGTCAGCAGCCAGCGCTTCTGGGGCGATTACGCGATGACCTGGCTCTACAACCTGCACTACACGCTGCTCTGGGAAAAACCGGGGCGAATGGCGGTTGGTCTGGTCGGCCTGTTCAGCCTGCTCTCGCTGGGCAGCGGCCTCTACCTGTGGTGGCCGGCCGGCGGTCGCTGGCGCCAGGCGCTGCGGGCCCGCATCCGGCCCGGCCGGGTGCGGGCGACCTACGACTGGCATACGCTGGGCGGCCTTTACGGCCTCGTGCTGTTGCTGGTGATCAGCTTCAGCGGCGTGTTTCTCGCCCTCCCCGAATATGGCCGGCCGCTGGTCGACGCATTTTCGCCACTCGGCCGCAGCGCCACGCTGCATTCGGCCGATGCCCGGGGCGACCTGATTTCGGCTGACCTGGCCGTGGCGCGGGCGCAGGCGGTTTTGCCGGGGGCGGTGCTGCGCTGGGTCGAAACGCCGGCGACGGCGGATGGCGTGTTCCGGCTCAATTTCTGGCAGGCCGGCGACCCCGGCCACCGTTTTCCGCGCAGCAACGTCTGGGTCGATGCCTATTCCGGCGCCGTGCTGGCCGTGCGCGACTGGCGGCAGGAAGCGGCGGGCGATGTTTTCCTGGCCTGGCAGCATCCCCTGCACAACGGCGAAGGCTTCGGCCTGGGCGGGCGGCTGCTGGCCTGCCTGGCCGGCCTGCTGCCGGCCCTGCTCTGGGTGACCGGGGTGATGCGCTGGTCGCAGAAACGCCAGGCCCGGGCCAAGCGGCCCGCCCTCGCCGAGGCCCGGCTGATTTGAATCGGGCGCCGGGCCGGCCGCCGTTTTTTGCCTTTTTGGGCCGTTGACCGCAGGAGTCGGCGTTTTTAGCCCGCTCAAGGGCAGCTTGAACCGCCTCAGGCAAACCAGCGCAGGAAGGCGGCGGCCGACAGTGCCGTTGCCGCCAGACCAACCAGCGCCGTCCAGGCGTGACGGCGCCGCGCCGCCGACCAGTTGCCGGCAAATTTCAGACTGAGCAGGCTCAACAGCAGCCCGGCCGTCGCGCAAGTCAACTTGACCAGCAGGGCCACAATGGCCACCCCGTGCAGATCGGGAAACTGCCCGTAGTAGGCGAGACTGATCAGCCCGAAGCCGGCGCCGCTCGCCGCCTGCACACTCCAGCCGGCGAGGACCAGCCACAGCAGCCCGGTCGTCGGCGCCGCATCCCGGCGCAGGCTCAGCCAGCCGGCGATAGCGCCGCCGGTCACCGCCACGGCGCCGAAGTTATGCGCCAGTTGCACCAGCGCGTAGGCCAGATTCTGCAGATCCACGGCCAGCGATCATTCGACCTTCACCTTGACGCATTTCTCGATGCCGACCGGCGTGTGGTTCTTGTTCACCACCTTGATGCACAGATCATGCGCGCCCGGGGTCAGGGATTTCAAGGCGTAGCTGCCTTTCAATTCGCGCAGCACCGCGATTTCCCTGCCGTCGACATAAAGGTGGGTATGGTCGCCTTGCGGGCCCGGCGTGACGTCGTAGCTGATCTTGTTGTCGGCCATCGCTTTCAGCGTCGCATTGTCGGCCGGCGACACGATCATCACCGAACCGGTATCGGCCTGCGCCAGCAGGGGGAGGGCGGCCAGCGCCAACAGCATGCAGAGGGATTGCTTCTTCATGGAATTCTCCTCGCGAGTCGGGGCGGCGCCAACGCGACGGGATGTCGGGGGCGCCGTAAGCGGTGGACTGGTCGGTTCCATATTTTGTTCAACGTCGCCCGCCGGCATTTTTGCCTTGGGGCGACGTTGACCGCAGGCATCGCCGCCGGCGGTCGGTCCGGCTTCAGCCGGCGAGCGGCTTGACCCGGCTGGCTGCCAGTTTCGCCCGCTCACGGGCTTCGTCGACGGTATCGGCATTGGCGACGGCGACGCCCATCCGCCGTTTGGTGAACGATTCCGGCTTGCCGAACAGGCGCAGGTCGCTGCGCGGCACGGCGAGCGCTTCGTCAAGGCCGCTGAAGGCGATGCCCCGGGCTTCCAGACCGCCGTAAATGACGGCCGAGGCGCCCGGCTCGCGCAGCGCGGTATCGACCGGCAGGCCGAGGATGGCGCGGGCGTGCAGTTCGAATTCCGAGAAGCGCTGCGAGCAGAGGGTGACCAGCCCGGTGTCGTGCGGCCGCGGGCTGACTTCGGAGAACCAGACCATGTCGCCCTTGACGAACAGTTCGACGCCGAACAGGCCGCGCCCGCCGAGGTTGCCGGTGACGGCGGCGGCGATTTCCTGGGCGCGTTGCAGCGCGGCCGGGCTCATCGGCTGCGGCTGCCAGGATTCGACGTAGTCGCCGGCGACCTGGACGTGGCCGATCGGCTCGCAGAAATAGGTTTGCACCGCGCCGGCCGTGTCGCGAGCGCGTACGGTGAGCAGCGTGATTTCGTAGTCGAAGTCGATGAAGCCTTCGACGATGACGCGCCCGGCATTGACCCGGCCGCCGCTCGCCGCGTAGTCCCAGGCCGTTTGCACGTCGGCCGGGCCGCGCAGCAGCGACTGGCCCTTGCCGGACGAGGACATCACCGGCTTGACGATGCACGGGTAGCCGATGCCTTTTTCACCGTTGACGCCATCGATGGCGGCCTGCAGTTCGGCCAGCGAATCGGCGAATTGATACGGCGAAGTGGCCAGGCCGAGTTCCTCGGCGGCCAGCCGGCGGATGCCTTCGCGGTTCATGGTCAGCCGGGCGGCACGGGCGGTGGGAATCACTTCGGCCAGTCCGGCGGCTTCGATGTCGACCAGCATGTCGGTGGCGATGGCTTCGATTTCCGGCACGATCAGGTGCGGCTTTTCCAGTTCGACCAGGCGGCGCAGCGCGGCGCCGTCGGTCATCGAAATGACGTGGGCGCGGTGGGCGACCTGCTGGCCGGGGGCGTTTTCGTAACGGTCGACGGCGATCACTTCGACGCCGAGGCGCTGCAGCGCGACGATCACTTCCTTGCCGAGTTCGCCCGAGCCGAGCAGCATGACGCGGGTGGCGGAGGGCGACAGCGGGGTGCCGATTTGCATGGGGATTCCTTTACGGTCGACGGCGAAAATCCGGCGAATTTAGGCGTCGACCGCCGGAAATGCAAGCCCGCTGTCCTAGACCCGGTGCCCTAGGCCCCGATCGGTGCGTAGTCGCCGTAGCCGTCCGGCCACGGGGTGAGGATCTCGAAGCCGTCGTCGGTGACCAGCACGGTGTGTTCCCATTGGGCCGACAGCGAGCGGTCCTTGGTGACCACCGTCCATTCGTCCGGCAGGTGCGTGATGGCGGCCTTGCCGGCGTTGAGCATGGGCTCGATGGTGAAGATCATGCCCGGTTCGAGCTTGAGGCCGCGGCCGGGCTGGCCGACGTGCACGACCTGTGGTTCGTCGTGATAAACGGTGCCGATGCCGTGGCCGCAGTATTCGCGCACGACACTGTAACCCTCGCGCTGGGCGACGCTCTGGATGGCATGACCGACATCGCCCAGCGTCGCCCCCGGGCGAACCTGCAAGATGCCGGCGCGCATCGCCTCGTAAGTGGTGCGCACCAGGCGCCGGGCCTGGATCGCCGGCTGGCCGACGAAGTACATCCGGCTGGTATCGCCGAACCAGCCATCCTTGATGACGGCGACGTCGATATTGACGATATCGCCGTCCTTCAGTTTCTTGTCGGAAGGAATGCCGTGGCAGACGACGTGATTGACCGAGGCGCAAATCGTCTTCGGGTAGCCGTGATAGCCGACGTTGGCCGGAATCGCCTGCTGCACATTGACGATGTAGTCATGGCACAGGCGGTCCAGCTCGTTGGTCGTGACGCCGGCTTTGACGTGTCCGGCAATCATCTGCAGCAGTTCGGCCGCCAGCCGGCCGGCCTGGCGGGCCATGGCGATCTCGCCCGGCGTGCGGATCGGTACGCCGCGCCCGGCGCTCATGCGGCGAGTGCCGCGGCGGGCGGCTGTTCGCTGGCGTCCTGCTGCTCGGCCTCGATCAGCAGCTGGCAGATGTCGGCGTAGCAGAGGTTCGGGTTGAGTTCGGCGAGCATGCCGACGCGCAGCCAGTGTTCGGCCTGGGCATTGATCGAACGGCTGAGCGCGCCGCTGGTCAGACGCAGGTTCTCATGCATCCGCTCGGAGATTTTGACGATTCCCATGGGTATGTGCGGTATATGGTTTGTATATGTTCCATATAATAGCAGAGATCGCCGCCGGCGCAGTAGGGCGGCCTTGTCACACGCCTGTCACGGCCTCGTCATGGTCCGTTCACGGCGGCCGGCTATCGTGCCGTCATGCCCAAGGTCAGATCAGTTTTCCTTTCCGACATCCACCTCGGCACGCGGGCGTGCCAGGCGGATCGTCTGCTCGATTTCCTGCGCGAGTATTCGGCCGAACAGACTTACCTGATCGGCGACATCATCGATTTCTGGGCGATGAGCCGCAGCATCTGCTGGACGCAGGCGCAGAACACCGTCGTCCAGAAGCTGCTGCGCCGGGCCCGGCACGGCGAGCGCGTCGTCTTCATTCCCGGCAACCACGACGAGGCGCTGCGCGACTACTGCGGCATCGTCTTCGGCGAGATCGAGGTGGTCGATGAACTGGTGCACGAAATGGCCGACGGCCGCCGCTTCCTGCTCATCCACGGCGACCAGTTCGACCAGGTGACGCGCCATCACCGCTGGGTCGCGGTGCTTGGCGACAAGGCCTACGACCTGCTGGTCCGCCTCAACCACTGGCTGTCCTGGGGGCGGCGCAAGCTCGGCCTGGCCGGCTACTGGTCGCTGGCCGGCTACGCCAAGCGCAAGGTGAAAACGGCGCTCAACTTCATTTTCGATTTCGAGACCTCGGCCGTCCATCACGCCCGCGAACGCGGCCTGGACGGCGTCATCTGCGGTCACATCCACTGGGCGACGATCCGCGAGATCGACGGCCTGAGCTACGTCAATTGCGGCGACTGGGTCGATTCCTGCACGGCCATCGTCGAACATTTCGACGGCCGCCTCGAACTGGTCGCCTGGGGCGAGGCGCGGCCGCAGGCCTTGCTCGCCGCCCCGCTCACCGAAACTGCGGAGGTCTGAATGCGTGTCCTGATGGTGTCCGATGTCTATTTCCCGCGGGTCAATGGCGTGTCGACCTCGATTGAAACCTTTCGCCGGACGCTGGCCGGGCTCGGCGTCGAGGTCCGCCTGGTCGTGCCGCGTTACGGCGACGAGGCCGACGAACCGGGCATCGTCCGCGTCGCCGGGCGACCGGTGCCGGGCGACCGCGAGGACCGCCTGGTCGGCTGGCGGGCCATGCAGCGCGCCGTGCTGGCGGCGGCCGAGGATTGCGACCTGATCCACATCCAGACCCCCTTCGTCGCCCACTACGCCGGCCTCAAGGCGGCCCGCGTGCTCGGCCGGCCGGTGCTGGCCACCTACCACACGCTGTTCGAGGAATACCTGCAGCACTACGCGCCCTTCCTGCCGGCCGGCTGGCTGAAGGGTCAGGCGCGCGCCCTGTCGCGCCGGCAATGCAACGCGCTCGACGCGGTGGTCGTGCCGTCGACGGCGATGCAGCAGCGCCTGCAGAGCTATGGCGTCAACGTGCCGCTGCACGTGCTGCCGACCGGTATCCCGCTCGCCCAGTTTGGCCGTGGCGACGGCCTGGCCTTCCGGCTGCAGCACGGCATCGCGCCGGATCGCCCGGTGGCACTGTTCGTCGGCCGCGTCGCCCACGAGAAGAACATCGCCTTCCTGCTCGATGCCCTGGTCCATGCCCGGCAGTTGCAGCCCGACCTGCTCCTGCTGATTGCCGGCGAAGGGCCGGCCATGGCCAGCCTGCAGGCGCGGGTCAAAGCCACGGGCCAGAGCGACGCGGTTGCCTTCATCGGCTATCTCGACCGTCGCCAGGCCTTGCCGGATTGCTACGCGGCAGCCGATGTCTTCGTCTTTGCCTCACGCACCGAAACCCAGGGCCTGGTGCTGCTTGAGGCGATGGCGGCTGGCCTGCCGGTCATCGCATTGGCCGAAATGGGGACCGTCGATATCCTCGCTCCGGGCCGTGGCGCCTTGTCGCCGCCAGCGGTGCCGCAAGCCTTCGGCGAGATGCTCGGCAATTTCCTGCAGCAGCCGACGCTGTGGCGCCGACTGGCCGACGAAGCGCCGCGCTACGCCAGTGAATGGTCGGACACGGCGATGGCCGGCCGGCTGGCCGGCCTCTATCGCGAACTATCGGGTTTGAAAAGTGCCTCAGAAGAGACGTCGACCGCAGGAGTCCCGGGCATTTCCCTGGACGCGGCCGGCTAAAGGCAGGGAGCGATGCGCCTTAATCCGGTTTGCTTAAGGCGCTGATTCTTGAAATTGTCGTTCCCGCGCCGGCGGGAACCCAGTCGGCGCATGGCTCCTGGATTCCCGCCGGCGCGGGAATGACGCTTAATTGAACGGTATTGGAGCCATGAACCAGACCACCGAACACGCCTGCGAGCATTGTCGCTATTACGTGCTGGCCGATGCCCTGACCGGCAACTGTCACCGTTTTCCGCCGGTTTTCGCCGGCGCCAGCTCACCGCGGGAAACGCATCACTGGCGTTTCCCGGCGGTCGGCAACCATGCCTGGTGCGGCGAGTTCCTGCCGCTACCCGAGGCTCAGATGTCCTCGATCGGCGCCACCATCTGATTGGCGGCGCGCAGGCGCTCGGCCAGCACGCGCATGACCTGGGTGGCGAAGAAGGGCGTCTGCTGGACCAGGTAATGAAAGCGCTTTTCGTCGACAGCGA
>Ga0316604_10001346_pt1 | contig 22046 bp, 20 predicted proteins | sample OWC_soil_day20_C_FD_207650 | JGI IMG/M metagenome (GOLD analysis project Ga0316604, IMG submission 207650) | Wetland soil microbial communities from Old Woman Creek delta, Ohio, United States - OWC_soil_day20_CT | ecosystem: Environmental > Terrestrial > Soil > Wetlands | place: USA: Ohio...
GAAATAATGCGGCATTGACGGCGTTTGCTACTGAAAAGTACGGCAAAGCGCCGTTTATTTATGTCGGAATCGACATAAAGGCCCCGCCAACTGAATCGACGATGCCCAATATTGTTATTTCCCCGGCAGACCCGTCAAAAATGGAGGGCGCTGATCAAAAAGCGTGTTTTTATTACGTGACTATCGACTGGGCTATCAGTGACGGTTCTGTGAGTTCAGACACCAATATGCATGAAGCATTAGGCGTATACGCGAGCGATAAGTTTGGGCAACTTATCTGGGAATCAATCAATAATTTCAGTTCAAATTGTCCCGCGTCAAAAGTTGATTTCACCGTGGAAGGAATGGCATTTGCGCCGATTTTCCCCGGTGCTATGACCGTTGAGATCGAGGTTCCGGTAGTAATGGGCGCAACAATAACAATTTAAGGAGGGATTTATGTGACTTGGGCAAGCGGCGGTCGCGGTCAGGTACTTGTGGGATTTGAAACAACTCCCGGAGTTACGCCTGACACTCCGACTGCATACCTCATGCCGATTAACAAATCGAGCATGACAGGAAAAGAAAACTTGAATAGTTCGGATACTATTACCGGGCGGCGTGACCCTGTGGCTCCGTTCAGGGGCAATAAGGACGTTAGCGGTAACATTACCCCTCCCATGGACGTTCGCGCGATTGGTCAGTGGTTGAAAGCAATGTTTAACGTGCCGACGACTACAGACGTCAGTACCGCTGGCAAACTTACGGGAGGAACCGGCGTAACAACAACGATTGGCACATGGACTGCCGTTTCTGACGGAAGGTTCAAGGTGGCTATCGACGGGAGCGCGGCAACCGAAGTTGGTCCGGTTGATTTTTCGTCTGGCGTTACGACCATGGCGAACGTGGCCAGTAAAATTCAAGCGGCTATTCGTGCGATTGCAAGCGGCGGATTTACTTTGGCAACAGTCGCTTTTGACGCAGTGAATACTTGCTTTGTCATTACGTCCGGCACAACCGGCGCCCTTTCGGCAGTGAGTCTGCTTACAGCGCCAACGTCCGGAACAAATATTGGCGCCACTGGGTTCATGAAAGGCACAGCCGGAACAATAGTCGCAGGCGTTGCGCTTTATCAGCACGTGTTCGAGGTTGGCGACACCCAACCGTCATTGTTCATCGAGCAAGGGTTTACGGACGTGCTTCAATATTTCCTTTACAACGGGTGCAAGGTAAGCAAGGCCGGGTTCTCATTCGGCGGCGATGGAGAACTGACTGCATCGATCGACGTCATGGGCATGAAAGAAACGCTATCGACATCGTCAGTGGACGCTACGCCTACTGAAGTCAGTTTTGACCGATTCGCCAACTTCCAGGCAACGATAAAGGAAGGCGGCGCAGAGATTGGAATTTGCACAGAGGCCAGCCTTGACATTGATCTTGGGCTTGACGGCGATACTTATTGCATCGGTGGAAATGGATTCAGAAGCGCGGTAGCCGAGGGATTACTCAAGGTTAGCGGCAAGATAAAGTCTATGTTCCAAGATGCAACATTGCTGAACAAGGCTATCAACGGCACGGAGTCCAGCCTACAGATCACACTGACCAACGGAAACTTTATTCTGGACCTGCTGGTACAAGAATTGGTGTACGAACGGGCCACGCCGGAACTCAGCGGCCCCAAAGGTATTTTTGTTGAGCTCCCGTTCCAGGCTTATTTCGACAACGGTGCGGGTGGTTCGGTAGTTACCGCAACGCTAACGAATGACGTTGCGAGTTATGCAGCATAAGGAGTGTTTTTGAATGAATCCAGTCAACGAATTAGCCGAACAGAAAAAACGGCATGAAGAGGCAGTAAAAAAGGCGGAAGCAAACAAGAAAATTATCATGGATATGGTGGAAAGCGGAAAGTTGCCCGAACCTCGACCAATGACCCGCTTCGAGCGGAAACAAATTGACGAAAAAGGCCTGAACTTGATGAAGGTCGGGCCAGACGACAAACGGTCAGTTGCTGCACTTAGCGAGGATTTGGGCGACTGGATCATCGAAAACATGTACAAAGGCTTTCCGTTTGATAACCTTCCAAACAATGTAGTCGCGTGGTTTACGGACTACGTTTTCTCTATCTCATATCGGGATGACTTATCCGAAAAAAACTAATGGCTGTATGGGAATGGGTTCAACAAACATCAAAATACTGTGACGGGTGCAAGAAGCTGCCCACCCATTCTCATACAGATTGCCAATCATGCACCAATAAAGGCCCTGAAATTGCTCCTGAAAATCGGGAGTTTTTTTCTTTTTGGGGCTCGGTGAACACCCAGTGGCGAACCAACATGGACGGACCGATCGGGCTTGATTATTCCGCGGTCCTTCAGGTTGCCGACCTGCTCAATATTGATGTTTCTCCTGCCATGCTGCATAAGCTGCAACTTATCGAACAAACAATACTCGCAGAAAAGGGAAGTGATAAGCATGGGAGTTAAAGACGTACAGATAATCGTAACCGGTAAGGACCAAACGGGGGGATTGTTTTCAAAACTACGTCAGGAATCCATGCTTACTCAAAGCGCCGTGAAATCTCTGGGCGGTTCGTTCGGCGGGCTGAAAAGCATTTTGTCCAGTTCCGCTGCCGTGGCCGGAGGAATTGCCGGGTATGAAGGGGCCGTGCTGGGGATATCAAAAACCCTCGGTTCGGCCTTTGAGTTTGCCAAAAATCTCGAAGTATCTGCTACCGGCATGTCGGGTATCTTGATGTCCATGGGGCAGATCAACGGCAAGAACATCGAATGGAACGATGCCCTCGGCATATCGCAGCAAATCATCACCAAGATGAACAACGAAGCGCTGCGCACGGCGGCAACATCCGAAGAATTGATTCGCGCGACACAGGCGCTGCTGGCTCCGGGGTTGGGCGCAGGGATGACCATCGATCAGATTACTACGCTAACCGTTACCGGCGTGAATGCCGTCAAATCAATCGGCCTGCAATCATATCAGGTAGTGCAGGAATTACGCGACCTTGTTGCCGGTGGAATACAGCCTGCTTCTTCGACGTTGGCAACAGCGTTGGGATTAAAAGACGCCGACATAAAGGCCGCCAAAGCATCGTCACAAGGGTTGTTCACTTTCCTAATGGAACGACTCAGAGGTTTTGAGGTTGCTTCGGGTGAGTATTCCAAAACGTGGCAAGGCATAACTGATCAATTAAAAGAGGGCGTAACACGTGCGGGGGCTTCCGGGATGGAGCCCCTATTTTCTGCCGTCAAATCGGAAATGTCCGGGCTCGTGTCGCAAATCGTGCAGGTTGACAATGAAACAAAAAAAATAAGCATTAACCCTAATCTTGTGGCCGGTATTCGCAGCGCTGCCGAAACGGCCGTAGCGTTCGGCGGAGAGATGAAAAGTTTGGCCGGTACTGTTTGGAACATCGCGCAGCCGATTGGGTCCGTACTGGTGCCGAGTTTGCAACTAGCGGCAACGCATGCAAAAGAACTGACGATTGCCATTGCCGGGTGGATGATACTGAAACAAGTATCGGTTATCTATACCGACATTTCTCTGGCCATGGCTGGGGCTGCAACGGCCCAAACATTCCTTGGCAAGGCCGTTATTGAAACAAATATGAAATTGGCACAGCAGGCGGCCGCAGCTACAATTGCAGGCGCTGCCGTAAGAGATGCGGCGCTGCTGTCATCGGTGGGGCAAAAGGGATTATCTTCTGCGGTCTTACTTACCAACATGTCGCTGTTAAACGGAGGAACTGCAGCGGTTGCGGCGGGTACTCGGACGGTCGGCGCCATGGCAGTGGCCGGTACTGCCGTCAGAGGACTTTTGACCGGCGTGTGGGCTCTTGTTGGTGGATGGTTCGGCGTGGCTGCTGCAGTAGGTTATGCAATTTATAAACTTTGGGAATATAAAGATGAAAAATCCAAAATAGGATATTACGAAGAAGGCAACACTGAGGGGACTACCGGAGGCAGGGGAAGAAGCGGAAGACCGCGCTTTATAAAATATGCCGATTCCGGAATGGGCGGCCTTCAAGCCCAAGACAGACTGTCCGACTCAGAACTACAAGCTCTCAAAGAACAACAACTTAAAGAAAAAATGGATGCTGTCGTAGGCAAGTTCTCCGGTACCGACACAGGAAAAGGCGCAGAAAAAGCCTACGAGGAAGAGCAACGCCTCCGCGACAAAATAGCCGACATGGTTGCCAAAATGAATGCCAAGATCAGGGAAGACACCGAAACCACCTACGAGTCCAACACCGCCAAACTTGCGGATGAAATTGAGAATACCAAGAGAGATTTGGACAAATCAAAAATCGATTTCGCCAAGTATGGAATCGACGTTTCCAGTGTGTACACCAAAATCGAAGAATACCAAGCAAACCAGACGGCTAAATTTGCCAAAGAGCAGGCGCAGGCCCTGCAGTCGGTAAAAAACGACACTATGGCCAACAACGCGGCGATCACTACTGATTACACACTAGCTGCCGAAGCACAGTATCAGGCAACATTGCTGTCGATTAAAAAGCAAGTTGAAGAACGAAAGAAGTCGTCAGGCAATACGACTGCAGTTGTGGACTGGGAAGTATCGGCGATTAAGAAAGCCGAACAGGAAAAGGTTCAGGCCGTAGCTGACGGTGAGTCCAAGAAACATGCCATGCGGCTGCAGTTCCTTGATTTTGAATATCAACAAGGGAACCTGTCAAGCGCAAATTATCGGGCGGCGTATCTCGCAGACGTCGACGCCTATATCGCCTCGAACCAAAAGAAACTTGCAAGCCTGACGCAGTATTCGGATGCGTGGAAAAACAATGTTGATCAGACAGCATCGGCATTGACGCAAAAATACAAACTGATGGGGGAAAATGTTAATACGGCTTGGCAAGAAGCCATGCGCCGCATGAATACGGATGCCTACGATTACTCAGGACGCATTACAAGCACGTTCGACGAAATGGGCAACTCAATGTCGACCGCTCTCTATGAAACCATCTCCGGCACTGGCGATGGGCTAAAGAACGTCTTCGGCAATATATGCAATTCAGTTCTGAAAATGTGGGCCGATATGTTAACGCAGATGTATATTATGGCTCCGATGAAAAACTGGTTCAGCAGTCTTTTGGGAGGCAGCGGCGGGACATCCAAATGGGCGACGAGCGCATCCACTTGGACGACGAGCGCGCTTGTCCCACACGCCGCCGGTGGCGGTTACCAAGTAGGACCCGGCACAAGTACGTCGGACAGCATCTTGTCGTGGCTTTCCAATGGCGAGTATGTGATCAACGCGGCGGCGGTTCAGAAGTATGGCGTCGGAATGTTTGACGCCCTGAACCAGAAAAGGATACCTGCGTTCGCTTCGGGCGGCTCTGTTTCGGGTTATACTCCATCGGCCGGCAGAACATCAGGCAATAGTTCGGGCGTGGCGCCCAACGTACAGGTCAATGTCGTGAATCAAACAGGAACGCAAGCCAAAGCGCGACAGCAGTCTTCTTTTGATTCCGAAACCAATACACTCATTTTGTCGGTATTCTTGGAGGCCGTTGAAAACAATACTATGGGATTCCGCGACACACTGGGGGCGTTATAGATGAGCTATCCGTCATTTCCTTCAATCCAAAAACCTTCCTATGACCCCAGTAATTCAGACGACTTTCCAGAATGGGATGATGCAGTAAATAGTTCAAAGGCGGCTGGGTATGAAACAACATGGCCCGCCAATACAAGATTGCAAATGGGGCACACCTATGTTTGGCCCGCAATGCCGGAGGCTGACTATCAGACGCTTCTAACCTTTATTCGTTCGACGATAAACTACGCCGGCGCGTTTGTCTGGACCGTTCCGGGAACAAGCACAACCCAGACCATGCGGCTGACCACGAAACCAACGGCAGCGCAAAGTAAATATGGAACATGGGCCGTGCAACTTTCCATGAGGGAGATGTAGCGCATGCCTCTTGATTTATCGGCAGCCGCCAAGCAGGAAAAGAACAAACTGTCGAACGATAAGCCGTGGATCCTATTGCTCGAAGTGCAGGTCAATGCAGAAATCACTCTGTATCTTGCAAAAAACAATGAACCGATAACATGGAACGGCAATGAATACATCGCGTTTCCTATCAAGTTCAGCGACAAAACCTACGACATGAAATCAATTCCTACATTTGACGTCGAGGTTTCGAACAGAGATCAGGTTATGCAGTCGTACATCGAACTGTATTCAGGATTGGCGAGTGTGCCTGTAATATTCCGGCTGGTTCATGCGGCGCATCTTGACCTGACCACTCCGGAAATGGAAGAAGAGTTCAATATCATCAAGACCTCTTACAATGCTCAATGGGTCACTTTTAAAATGGGCGCTGAGTTTTATTTGTACTATCGCGCTCTGGCCGAACGATACCTGCGCGATTATTGTCCGCATAAATACGGAAAAATAAAATGCGGAATAGCCGCCGCAACGTTGGCAGCGTATCCGACTTGCGGGCATACTGTCAAAGACTGCCTTGTACGCATGCAGCATTCGGGAATAACGAATGTTAGATTTCGGGGATGTCCGGGGATGGGTGGTATGTTTGCATCAAATTCAAGTAGTTGACTTGGTTGAGCATGGACGATTTAAGGACGGCGGCAGAGGTCCGACAGAGTTTGACTGCTGGGGGTTGGCTACAGAGATTTTCAGACGCTGCGGAATTGCCGTTCCCGATTACAAAATTAGTTGCGATGCCTCCGAAGCCGTATCTGCGCAAATGAACGCAGAAAAACCTTACTGGATACGATGCGAGGGCGAACCCCCCGTGCCGTCGCTGATCGGGTTTATTGACCGTGGGTTGTTATGCCACTGCGGCGTTTATTTGGGTAACGGGCAATTCATTCACGCTCATGAACGCAATGGAATTGAAATCACACAGACCAGTCACATTCTATGGCGCCGAAGAATCGAAGGATATTATGTACCGAGGTGGGCAAATGTTAAACATAGCATTGATCAGAAACCCGATACAGCCCGACCGCAGGGAAGAACATAATGCCGAACTGGTTCCCGGCCAGAACCTGCAGGAGTGCATGGATCCAATCATTGCGGATTGGCCGGAAACGGAATTTGTAGTCAGTGTGAATGGGAACGTTATCGAAAAAGATGACGTTCCTTTCTTTTACCCTGTTGATGGCGACTACATTATTTTGATGCCGGTTATCGGCAAGAATTTTGGCGATATCTTAAAATCCGTGCTGACGCTTGCGCTCGCGGCGTGGGTCGGACCCATTATGGCTGCTAATTATAGCGGACTAATGGCAGGGATTTACACAGCAACAATTACAATGATCGGCGGCGCTGTCCTCAACGCCATCATTCCTACGTCGCAGGAAAACGCATCAATAAACTATGATCCAACGGAAGTAGGGGTGTCGTCTTCGTATGGATGGAACGGGTCTACTGTTACAGAAGTTCCCGGAACTGCAGTAGGACGTATTTACGGCACAGTGAGCCCGACACTTGTACGGCTGCAGAGGCACATTTCAACCGATGGCAGTAACCAGTACCTCAATTATCTTTTTAGCTGCGGGATGGGTCCTGCGGACTCGATTCAGGATATGAAAGTCGCCGGAAATCCAATTGCCAATTATGACGATGTGGAATATTGGACCCGGCTAGGTACAAATAATCAGGATACAATTGCTAATTTCAGCACCAATTATGATGACTATCCTTTGTCATATGAACTTGAAAATGATAGTGCATGGCACACAAAGCGGACCGAAGGCAACGCTGTTGCTGGACTGGAAGTTATGGTTGAACTTCCGAGCGGCCTGTACTACACCAATGACGATGCCAGCCTTGGCAGCGCATCGGTTGGCATTGAGTGCCAGTATAAGCTTGCCGCCGATACCACTTGGACAGATTTCATGGCGGCAACAACCATATCCGGAGCGGACAACGCTGCCATTTTCAAAACATTCAGGGTGGATAACATCACGTCCGGACAATATGACGTAAGAATGCGCTGCACGTCCAAGTCAGGTACCACAACAAGGTATTCGACCCGCATTTACTGGATACAACTCAGCGAGATCAGTTATGCTGATTTTTGTTATCCGAATCTTATTCTTTGGGGCGTAAAAATCAAAGCCACGTCCCAGCTATCCGGCAGCGACCCCGAATTCAAGTGCACAGTGACAAAATCAAAGGTTTGGATATGGAACCCCTACACACTGGCCTATGAGCAGAAGAGGGCCACAAATCCTTATTGGGCTGGCTACGACTTTTTGCATCACTGCGAATATCTCATGAACATACAGACCGGTGTCAGTGAATTTTACGTTGAGGGCATAGCTGCCCGCCGGTTCGACTACGATCAAATCAAAAGGTGCGCAGACTATTCTGATGGAATACTGGCCAGCGGAGCATATCGTTTTGAATTAAATCTATTTGTCGAGGGCAGCATCACGGTTAAAGAAGCCTTGAACCAAATTGCCATGGTTGGACGCGGCGTATTCCTGCCGCGTGGTACGAAATTCAGTTGCATCTGTGATATGCCAATGGAAATGACTACAGTGTTTGGCGACGGCAGAATTATAACCGGCAGTATGAATGGCGAATGGCAGGGTGTTGAAAACCGTTCGCGGTCAGTTGAGGTTACTTTCTGGAATAAAGAAAATAATCTTAAAAAAGATATGGCCCCCTATCAAAGCCCGTCATACAACGAAGACGGCATGATTCCAAACCCAACACAGCTGACATACAAGGGAATAACCGATTATGAACATGCCTATTTGGAGGCGGCGTTTAATGGTCGCTGCAACGAGTACAAGAAGCGCACTAAAGTCTGGCAGTCGGATATTAACGCAATCGGCTGCATGATCGGCGATGTGGTTGGCGTCCAGTCCAAAACGTCCCGCTGGGGCGTAGGCGGCCGCATTGTCTCAGCAACGGCCAACACGATTACGCTGGACCAAACTGTTACATTGGTTGCAGGAACAATCTATAAAACATATCTCACGCTGGCTGATGACACGACAGTACAACGGACAATTGCCACTGTGACCGAGGACACGGAAACCAACGTATTGACGCTGACGGAAGCCTTTGACGTTGTTCCTGAACAGTTCGACCTGTATGTATTCGGCACAACTTTGGCATTGATGCGAATCCTGTCTATCGTCAAGGCGAACGATCTAAAGGCAAAAATCACTGCAGAACAGTATTTTGCTGAAATCTATGACGACAATATCGATATCCCCGAGCGGTCATACAGTGATTTTACCGTCAAGGCACTGACGGTTAAGGTTGCGGAAACGTGGCCACGACCTGCTGACGGTACGGCAAACCTGTCAGTATCATTTATATGGCCGCGAGACGGAAGAATTGCGCAGGCAGTTATTTTGGCAGGCAGATCGTCGGACACCCTGCAAACAGTATTAACTGTTTCTCTGGGCAGTCTGGGCGGGAAGATCATCAATGTTAATGCTACCGGTACCTGGTATATGCGGGTCAATATTACGGATGTTTTCGGGGCGGCAATTGCTACCGGCGACGTACTGCACGTAATTGCTGCCGAGGCGCTTGGTTCGGTAACCAACCTGACGTCATACTACCAAGACAGCAAGGTGTGGTTAAAATGCGACAAGATCACGGATTACAGGGCAATCGATTATGAATGGCGCATGGGAAGTGACAGCAAGTCAGCAACAGTACTGGGACGCACGACAGACCCCGTTTTGCTAACAACCGGTGACGGAACTTACTGGGTTGCAGCCCATACTGGAAACTTATATTCGTCAAGCTGGGAATCAGTGAGTGTTGTCGGTTCAAGCCTGCCGGCAAACGTTATTGCAACATATGACGAAAGTGATACTGGATGGACCGGCACGATTGGCGGCGGAGCCGCAATTGTTGAATATGCGGGGGATGACGTAATTGGGCTTATAGGCTCAGGATTGTTTTCGGCAATCGCGAAATTTAGCGATATCACGAGCCTGCTATATTACGGCGACATTGCCGCAAGCGGCACTTATGAAATCCCTTCCGGCCACATTGTTGATATCGGAGCTGCGCAATATTGCACAGTGTCGCTAACATACGATGCCCGCATATCGTCGCCGTTCGATTTGTTCTCCAAGATCTTTCTCTTCTCCGCCATAAAGTCTCTTGTCGGGAATTACAGTGCGTTCGGCAGTGTAACTCCTCAAATTGCAATTGCTGGTAATGACGGCATATTTGGTGATTGGCAAAACTATATTCCGGGTACGTACTACGGGAGAAAGTTTAAGACGCGGGTTTTGCTGACCAGCGTTGACAAGACGGTATCTGTTTATTTACTCGGGTTAACGTTTGCCATTGATGTTCCAGACCGCATAGACGCAGATACGGGAATACCTGTTCCTATTTCAGGGTTTACAATCACCCACGCAAAATCCTTCAACGCATTGCCCAACACCCAAATAACATTGATAGACGCACAGGCAGGAGACACGCTGGTGTTTACATGGGAGGACAAAGCCGGGTTTACGGTTTATGTCAAAAATTCAGGGGCTTACGTGCAGCGCACAATAAACTGGTTACGAAAGGGGTACTAATATGAGTCAAGCAAGTTTGACAATTGTTGACGGAACCGGCGACGAAATGTTGACCCAATTCAATAATGTAAACTCTGCTCTCGCATCAAGATTTGCAGGCGCTACCGACCCCGCTACGGCGGGGTTTGCTGTTGCCTATATGTGGTGGTACGACACGGGCAACAACTTGGTCAAGCAGCGTAATGACGACAACGACGCATGGATTACCAAAGGCGTGATACTGGCAAACGGAACAACCCAGTTCAGTGCGGCGGCATTGGACACAGCTTATTTACCGCTTGCAGGCGGTACGATTACCGGCCCGGTTATTTATAAAAAATCTGCCGATATTGCCAGTGCAACATCATTGGATTTGACTACTGCTACCGGTAATATTGTCCATATAACAGGCGCCGTAACGATTGCTACGGCTATAATTACGGCAGGTCAGATTTTAAATGTTGTATTCGACGGAGCACCACTGCTCACTCACGGTTCAACGCTTGTATGCCCGACTGCTGCAAATATTCAGGCGGCAGCCGGTGACAGATGCACAATTGTTGGTGATGCTTCAAATGTAGCAAACATCGTAAGTTACCAAAAAGCTAACGGAACTCCATTGTCTGGCGGCGGGGTTGGCGGTGGAAACTATTTCGGCGACGAATCAGACGGCGCAAAAACCTTTGCGGCAACAACGTACCTTGGGCAAAACAAAATTACAAACTATGCCATTGCGTCCAACGTATTGACAATTACTACGTCCAGCGCCCACGGGCTGGCAACCAACGACATTATATCGATCGCTCAATGTACCCTGACGGCAGCAAATACTACTCAAATGATCGGCACATATGGCACTACGGCAGGGACGCATTACAGGGTTGTTACGGGTACGCCAACCGATACTACATTTACCGTTGCACTCACCAATGCCGATGTTGCGTCTACTGCCGAAGTTAATGTGGACGCTACCGTGTGCCAGTGGGATGGTCCAGCAGTTGTAAAAAACTATACTGCATTGGTCGTAAATAGTGGCGTTACCGTAACAACGGCGGCTCGATGCAAAGGGTTGATACTGTACTGCAAGAGCAAAATAAACAGTGGATTGCTCACAATGACAGGACGTGGAGCAAGTGCAACCGGCGCGGATTCCGGGCTATATGTTTTTGTCCCTTACGTCAACGACCCTAACAACAACATTTTAACGCCATACCCAATCCCCGCAGACGGGGCATTAGGAGGCGCTGCTGTTAGTGGGAGCGGGGTTGAAGGACTTCCGGGTGTTGCAGGAGTAGATGGAGAAACGGGCGGCGGCGGTGGCTCGGCTACGTACGGAACTACGGGCGTCCCTGGTGCTCCCGGAACATCATATAGCGGCGGCGCGGCGGCTGGTGGTAGCGCCATTAATCAGGGCGTAGCTGGCGCAGACGATGGCGGCCCCGGAGGAAACGGAAACGGGACTGGCTCTACAAACCACGGGACCGGCGGAGCAGGAAACCCCGGTGGAACGTCAACATCGGGCGCGAGTGCAACTAACGGAACCGGCGGGCTATTAATCGTATGGTGCGAGGGTGATTTCACCAACGAAGCATCAGGGGTTATTGAGTCAAATGGCTGTAAGGGGGCAGATGCAAACGGGACAAATACATCCTGCGCAGGCGGCGGGTCTGGTGGCGGAAGTGTTAGTATCTTCCACGGAGGAACGGCGGTAAACAACGGGACAATACGAGCCAACGGCGGACTGCCCGGAGTCGCTACAGGCACAAATCCTTATAACGGTGGATATGGTGGCGCAGGAACAACAAGACTGGTAAAGGTGGCGGCATAAAGATGATTATTCTACACAACCCACTAGACAAAGACAGTCGAGACTTTGTGGCTGCATACGGAGCGGAGCATACAATCTTGGAGTATCCGGCATGCGTGGCCCGGTATCCCCGTATTAGTGCTTTTCCGTCCGTTATTGTGTCAGAGACGGCAACAGCACATTTTGTATGCCGAAAGCCTGAAACGTGGCAGGATGTTGATGATTATGCTGCGCAGATTGCGGCGGAAGACACTCTGCTTAAAACGCAGACCGCTATAAACGCGATCAATCTTGATGCTGCCGAAAAAAGGGTACTGCTTGAAAAAAGTATGGGGACCGTATTGCTTGGAACCGTAGACAAAACACTACAAGCAACAAAAATGGCAGCGCTGCAAACGCGGTTTGCCGCAATAAAAGCCGCAGCATTAGCGGCACAACAGGAGGTGCTTGGATAATGGCCGGAGAAGCAAGATACTGCCCATGGTGCATAACTACGTTAATGAACTACGACGCAGCGACTGGAATGTATACCTGCCCTGATTGCGGACATGTTGAATTTGAATCATATGCAAAGGCTGAACTTGCAAAACTACTTGAAGGCGATACCGAATGAAACCGGCAATCATCCTGACTGTCGTTACCGTGATAAGCATGATCGGCAGCGCGTACCTGTGGGGACGATATGACGGCGAGAAAGGCCGGTCGTACACAATCCAGTACAATGATGTCAAAGCGAAATTGCCGGACCTACTGGGCAAGGCGGGGATATCCTGCGACGATGAGCAGATTGGAAAACTCAACCGGCTACTGCATCAAGAGAAAATTGGCTTCCAGCAACAGCGGCAGCAGGAACGCAAAGAGCTTAAAAAATAGGGAGAGGGTGAAGGGATTGCAGACAGTTGAAACCGCCTTAAGCCTGCAAGCTGAAAAAGGAGCTGGGTTTGTAGCGTTGGCAGTTATATTGGCATTGTTTGTCTTGATCAGTCTTTGGCTCGGGAAGTGGCTTGTGCCTAAACTACTAGACGTTATTTCGAATAATACGGAGGCGCTTTCCAATAATACAAAAACGATGGAATCGGCGCAGGTTCAACAGGTGCAGGCGTTTGCCCTCTTACAGCAGATTAACGACAAAGTGGCAACTCGCGAAGACATGAAGACAATCCACACCAGACTCGACGAGCAATGTGCAGGCATAAATAATCTTGTGGGGCGGGCAAATAGTGGTGGGTGCTAATAGGGGGTGCTGGGTAAATTGTGGCGAGTCATAAAAAAAACCATGCGAGACTTGGCCCTCACGCTATACGACCATCCAACAGAATTTAAATGCCTGTCCTTGGCTCGTATATGGGCCACAATCTTTGGGGTCGAATTGTCGGTGTGTTGGTACCGCGAAGAGTTTTCAGGGGTTAAATTCGCCAACTGGATGTATTTAACGATGGCCTTTACGTCAGCACTCGGAGCATACGGATTGAAAAAGTGGCAGGACGCCAAGCAGGAGACAAAAGAGTTGCCGCCTGACAATCGAGGGGAGGTTCCGTGATGATTAATATTATCGAAACAAATCTTGACTTTAGAAGCTTAACTCCGATGCAGGCAATGATTGGTTTTGTCCTGCATCACACAGGCGCGGAAGACGTGGATCTGTCGGCTGCGGAAATCCACCAAATGCACTTAAATAATGGTTGGTCCGGGATTGGTTATCATTTTGTTTTTCGAAAGGATGGAACGATTGAACGCGGTAGGCCACAGGGCATGCAGGGGGCGCATTGTCCCGGAACCAATGGAACAAGGTGGGGATTGCATTTTTGCGGCTGCTTTTCTGCGCAGTTGCCAAACGAATTGCAATTGGCTTCGGCGGTGGCGTTTATATCTGAACACAGTAAAGAACGCAGCCTGAACCCGCTGGATGACTCTGTTATTTTAGGACACCGCGACTTTCTTGCCACCGAATGCCCTGGGCAGATGTTTTACGATCATATCCCGATTCTCCGGCAAAAGGTGGCGGAAGCATGAAAAAACTACTGATCATATTGTTTGTGATGGCGGCGCTCTCGGGCGTCGCCTTTGCATCACCGCAGCAGGATTGTATAGACAGACTTACGCCGTACGCCGATCAGGTAAACGAGGCTGGGTTGTACGCATCGCCTATGATCGCGGCAGGCATGTTAGAGACGGGTTGGTGCTCGTCTGATGCAGTCAATTATAACAACTATCATGGCATTAAGTGCCGGTACCCGCCCTGTTTTAGCAAAAATACGTGGGAGGTATATAACGGTCAATACTGGCAAGGAAAACTGCAGTTTCAGGCGTTTGATACTATAGACGCCGAAGTGCAGGCATATATTGATAAAATTAATTTTAACCCTATTTATGCCGACGTAGATCGGACATCGCTTGATGCATATATTCGGACACTTTCCCGACACTGGGCGACCGACCCGGCATATGCAGTTAAGCTCCGGCAGCTAATCGATTATTATGATCTAACTCAATACGACAGGCGAAAATAATACTTTCAAAAGTACTCGTGAAAGTAAAATGACACTTTTGCGTGTTTTTCGCAATCAAAAAAAGAAAGGTGGATTTAAAATGAAAAAGGTATTATTCTTCGGAGTACCGCGTCCCATGTTTGACGGAGAAAGCACCGCTACGGCTTCCCCTGTCGAAACTGTTGCCGCTGATGCGACTGTCGCCAGCACTGCGGAAACAACCGCAACCACCCCGATATATGCCGAGTCGATCAAAGACCTCAACAATGCTGCGAAGCTGGCCGAGGCTAAAAAGCTAATCTCGAATCTGAAAGACCTGGGCGTCGAAGAGGTTGGCGATCTAATCAACGACGCCGACAAAGTGATCGATGAAGCAGTCGCGAAACTGGAAGCTGAAGCCAAGGAAACTGCTGCCGAAATCGTAGCCTTTCAGCAGACGCTGTTTCAAAAACATCCGCTCATTGTCAACGCAATCAATGACGTGCTTGCCTGCGCCGGTGTTATTCTTGTATTCAAGTTTCTTGGCGTACTGCAATGACCACATGGGATAAAATCAAACTGGCGGCAATGGCGCTGCTGCTGCTGGCTATCATCGGCGGCGTCGGGTGGCTATGGTACAACAAACAAAAACCTGCCCCTGCGGTCGTGCTAACGCCTGCCACTGTTGTGCAGCCGCAGGTTATTCATACCAGCACCGAAACCGTTCGCGAGGTGACCGTGCAGGCTGCACCAAAAGGTAACATCTTTCAGTTTACGGAGCGCGAGGGCAAACAGTTTGTTGTGATCGAGGGCAAGGAATACCAGTTGGCAGTGCAGGGAGGAAAGCCCAATGTAAAGATCGGCGAGAACGGAGAAATAAAAATGACCACGGAAACCGTGGCCAAAATCGATGTAACCGATATGGTCCGCGCCCAGGTAAATGATAAGTTGGCAATTCAGTCAGCGGAACTAAAGAAAAAATATCAAAAAGACTGGTCGGCCGGGCTAGAAATAACAAACAAAGATATTTCAGCTGACATCACTCACAAGAACCTTGGAGTTACTGTAGGTCGAACGTGGAAAGACGGTGATCTGAGAGTGGGCCCGCGATACCAAGTTAAATTTTAAATAGTCCCATAGAAAAGCCTGTCGTTCCCTACGGGGTTCGGCAGGCTTTTTTTATTTGCTAAGGACATTCACGTCCTTAGCTGCCGTCTCGGATACGTCTGGGGCGGCCTTTAACTATTCCCCCCTGCGTTTGAATGAGACTAGAACAACAACTAATGGTAGTAGCAAAAAATCCAATATGGTAATATAATGAAAAATATTATTGCTTAACAGCAACAGTGATATGGATCCAAATTTATTTGCAAATCTACTTGATGGAGGCATTGAATATGGATGATTTTCAAAATGTAATGCAACCAATCGCTGAAGAATCAAAAAGGTTCAAGGTCTTGTTGGTGTCTTTTTTTAACGACGAGGCCTACGGAATAAGATCATTGCATTCTACGTTGATTGAAAATGCAATAGATGCATATATGCTTTTTTTTAAAGTTGAATCAAAACAAATAATATTAGACCATGATGCAAAAACTAAAAAAGATTTTATGCATAATCTCAGAAATGCTTCGGACAAAGAAATTGCACTACTAGTTAATTTCATTACGGAAAATCAAATTAACGTTATTGGCTTTAGTCTTGTTTCTTCACATTTCTACTTGTACAAAAGAATTTATGAAAGAATTAGGAATATTCAAGGGTTGACCATCGTGATCGGTGGTTGGCAACCTTCACTAAATCCTGATGATTGCATCTCCTACACTGATTACCTCTGCATAGGAGAAGGAGAAGTTGCGCTCCGCGAACTTATTGACCTACTGGCAACTAATAAAAATGCGGACCATGTGTTGAATTTTTGGATTAATAAAACTGACATTACAACCAAAAACCCTGTACGCCCTCTCACCCGCGACCTCTCATCCTTCCCATCTCCCGTATATGAGCATAAATACAGTTACATTATAGAAAATGATCAGATTGTTAATTTCGAACCAGCTTTTGACAATAGTCGCTACGGCACGTTTATTGGTCGTGGTTGCCCATTTCAATGCACTTATTGTTCCAATTCTTTCATGGCCAACATCGTATATCCCACATCGTGGTCAAGAATTCGTTACCGTTCAATTGATCATGTGAAAAAAGAGATGGTATTTGTTAAAAGCAAACTAAACAACGTGCGAAGCATAAATTTCTATGACGAAGTATTTTCGCCAAGTATGGACTGGATAAGAGGTTTTTTTTCATGGTATGAGAAAGAAATCAATATTCCGTTTTATTGCTTTTTCTTTCCCGGGTCTTGTAGCGAAGAGAAATGCAGAACATTGGCAAGGGCGGGCCTGCATGGCGTTTGGATTGGAGTTCAGTCTGGTTCCCTGCGCGTTAGGAAAGAAATCTTTAAACGAATGTATACCAACAAACAGGTTATTGAACAGGCAAACATTTTCCACAAATATAATGTCAGCGTTCGTTATGATTTCATTTTCGACAACCCTTTCGAATCATTTGAAGAGTCCGTCGAAAGTATTTTATTAATGTTGGAATTGCCCCAACCATTCACTGTAAATCTATTTTCGCTAAAATACTTCCCAAATACGGAAATAACGAAGATGGCTCTTTCTGCAAAGATTATAGTTGAGAAAGACCTTGATGATAATCTCAAAAATGACCAAGACACCTATCTAATAAACCGAGACGTAGAAAATATTGATAATCGCTTTATTAACCACATGGCATTTTATATATCCTGCATGTCTCAAAATCCCAAGTTGCTTCAACAGAAAGACATGATCGTAAAACTGATTAACAATTATAAGAACACGAGAGATATTACCGAAGTGGTGGAGTTGATTGCTCCATTCTTATAACCTATGGATAAAGCCGGTAACGTAACTGTTACCGGCTTTTTATGTTAAAAAGCGTAGGAATTGTCTATCTCTGTCAAAACCCGTGTTTGCAAACTTACTGCCTGAAATACATATCTTCAGCTGTTGCGCTGGGTGGCCACAAGTGTACGGGAAACACAAGATTGGTATAGAAGTTATCTCTATGATGAGTGGTTTGAGTTTACTCCCCACTTCAAACTGTGGCTCGCCACCAATCACAAGCCGGTCATCCGGGGCTGTGACGAAGCCATTTGGCGGCGCGTGCGCCTGGTTCCCTTCACCGTCACTATTCCCGCTGCAGAGCGGGATCATCATCTGGCGGAGCATTTGCAAGGCGAATGGCCGGGCATCCTGAATTGGGCGGTGGAAGGCTGCCGTCTATGGCGTGAGGAAGGACTGAATCCCCCGCCGGACGTGGTGGCTGCGACCGATGAGTATCGCGGCGAGATGGATATATTGGGCGATTTTGTTGCGCAGCGGTGTGTGCTGAATCCTCTCGCATCCACGGTTGTCGCGGATTCTTATCGAGCTTATGAAGCTTGGTGCATCGATACTGCGGAGCGCCCCGTCACCAAGCGTACTTTCGTCAGCCGAATGCGCGAACGTGGCCTGCAGACACGTCACGGAAGCGGCAACATTTTGGTATGGGACGGCCTGGCGCTGCCTGAAAACACTGCTGATTCCGAGCTGATGCAGTCTATAGGTAATGAGTTATCCACGGTAACGGAGTCTGACATTTTCACTGATACCGCCATGAGTTGATTGCCAAAGCCGAAGATAGAATGAAAATGCATGATTCGTTACCGCCATTACCTCGTTACCTAGTTTAAACCATATGATGTTCTGATTCTGCGGGCGCGCTAATCAATGTCGACAGCTGGCGGTGGCCGTGAAAAAAATCAGCACTGTGCTTTTGAGTATGAGACTTGGTCTCATACCCTGAGTGCAGTTTTTTTTTTTCGTAGTGGACAAAAATTTTTTATACAATTGGATAAAAACTTGTTGAAGATTCAGCGGTTTGTTTAAAAAATGTTCAAAGGAGTTTATAGGGAATCGAAAGAAAATAAATTAATAATATTGCATAATTGAACACTTTTTGCGTGGTTCAACCTGGTGAAATGATTTTACAGTTAAAGGAGAGAGTTGTTATGTTTAAGAACTTGTCGATCACCAAAAAAATGGGTGCGCTCATCATTGTTTCATCCTTGTTCATGTCTATCGTCGCTTTTACCGGTTATTACTTTCTGAGCCAGGCCGTGAGCATGTTTGGCGAACTTTATAACGACTCTCTCCTTCCCGTTCAGAAAATCAACGACAGTCGCGTTCAACAACGTGGTGTAATGGCTGATCTGCTTGAATTGATGATAACTACTGACAATGCCAGGAATAAACAGTTGGCTGATGATATCAAACATCGGGGAAATATTTATATTGAAGAAATAAATGAATTGAAAAAAGGCAACCTTGATGCGTATGAAAAGAAAGCCTATGCAGAACTAGATGCGCTCATGGAAAAATATCGCACCAGTCGTGACCAGGTCGTTGCGCTAGCCGTGCTGAACAAGAATGCGGAAGCGTACCAACTTTACACGCTGGAATGTGCACCGCTTGCAGAAATAACCCAGAAAAAACTGGTGGAAATATCCCAGTATCAAATAAAGAATGCCGAAACCATGTGGGATAATCAAACCTTTGCTGCTAAGAAAGCCTATGCGTGGCTTGTTGGGTTGAGTTTGGGCGCCTTGATTTTTGCAGGGGCTCTCGGGTGGGCCATTACGCGTGCGGTTGCTCAGCCGCTTGCCGCTTCTATTATCCATTTGGGCATCATGGCAAAGGGCGATTTCTCCATGGATGTACCCAAAGCATTTATAGAACGCAGCGATGAATTCGGCACCATGGCAAGAGCCTTTGAAACACTCACAAAGTCCATGCGTTCGACTTTAAAGCAGGTTACTCAGTCGTCCGAGCAGGTAGCTGCAGCTTCAGAGGAATTGACTGCCAGCGCCCAGCAATCGGCTGCGGCATCGAACAATATTGCCGAGTCCATCCAACAGGTGGCCCGCGGCAGTGAAAAACAAGTCGGAGCGGTCAATGATACCTCGGCTATCGTACAGGAAATCTCGGCAACCATGGAAGAAGTATCCGCCACTGCCGCGGAAATGGCGACGATGTCCGAGCAAACCGTCGCTGCGGCGATCGAAGGAAAAACATCCGCGGATCGTGCGGTAAATCAGATGGGGGCGGTCGGCGCCGGAGCTAAGCAGGCGCAAACTGCAGCAGTAGAGCTCAAGGTAAGTTCTGCGCAGATTGGCGAAATCGTCGGTTTGATCTCCACCATCGCCGGACAGACAAATCTCTTGGCATTAAACGCTGCCATCGAAGCTGCGCGAGCGGGAGAGCAGGGTCGAGGTTTCGCCGTTGTCGCCGAAGAAGTTCGCAAATTGGCCGAACAATCGGAAACAGCGGCGCAGCAGATTAAAACATTGGTCGAACAAAACCACGCCAGTATCGGGAATGTGGTAGGCGCTATTGATACTGCCATTCAAGACATCACACAGGGAGTGGAGCTGGTCAATGTGGCCGGTAGCAACTTCGGGGCCATCAATGGACAGATTGGCCGGGTTACCGAGCAGGTCCACGTTATCGCCAAAGCGATTAACGAAGTTGCCTTTGGCAGTCAACGCATTGTTGGGTCCATTAAGGAGGTCGAGATGCTCAGCCGGGATGCAGCAGCAGAATCACAGAACGTGTCGGCGGCGACCGAAGAGCAGTCGGCTTCCATGGAAGAAATCGCCGCTTCCAGCCAGGCCTTGGCAAAATTGGCGGTTGACCTGCAGTCGGCTGTAGCTAAGTTCCGAATATAGGGAGAATTAAAAGGGCGCGAACTGAAACGGTGAATTGGTGAAGAGGTCGCATCAGGAGGCTGCAGCAATGGCGGAACAGTCAAAATGGCATTCAAGGGTAATTATATTGATAGGCTTCTTGATGCTGTGCGGTCTTTGGCTGCTGGTCCTGCAACAAGTCGACTACGAACGGGAAAAAGAGCTGGAAAAAGCTGCTATTGGCGCGAAGAATCTGACCAAGGCCTTTGAGGAGCAAGTTCACAGCATTGTGGCGAGTGCGGACAACGACATGATTACTATCCAACAGGCTTATGAACAAGAAGGACCCACGAGTCCGATTATTGCAGCCCTATTGGAACAAATCCGAAAAGATTCGGCCAAAATTCAGGGCGGAATTACAAATGAAAGAGGAATATTCGTTGCAAGTTCCGCCCCGCAAGCCTTTCACTTGGATTATGCCGACAGGAAATGGTTCCTTACCCTACGTGAAAATTCGGTGGACAGCTTGTATATCAGCCAAACGGAAGTCAGCAAAATGTCGGGAAAGAGCGCTATTCCTTTGAGCCGTCGCCTCAGCAATCCAGACGGCTCTTTTGCCGGCGTTGTCCATATTAGTTTCTCTTTGGACTATTTCGATGATGTTATAAAAAAATTGGAACTTGGGTCAAACGGAATGCTTTCCATCAACAGGATGGATGGAATTACGCTGCTGCGAAAAACCCAGGATTCTCAGGAAAGCGGCCAGAATGTGCGAAGCGGCGCTGTGTGGAAGCGCGCCCAAGTTACGCCTTACGGAACTCTCATTGCCAGGGGCGCTGTCGATGGCGTGGAGCGCCTGTTTTCGTACCGGGTGATGCAGGATTATCCACTGCTGATTGTGGTAGGTTCTTCTACCGAGACATTGTTGGTCTCTTTTGAACAGCGGAAAAAAAACTACTTTTCGGGGGCCGTTGGGGTCAGTTTCATTATTGCAGGGCTTTGTTACCTGCTGATTGACCGGATACGCAAACAGAGAGCAGAGATGCTGCGTCTAGCCCGTAACACGGAAATACAGACCGTATTGCGGGAAATTGCCGATGCGGCGGTATTGGCGTCTTCCTTGGACGAACTATACGCAACTGTTCATCGCTTGATCCGACGTGTTCTGCCGGCGGAAAATTTTTATATTTCATTTCTGGATGAAAAATCCGGTCTGGTTATACGGCCGTATTGTGTGGATGAGACGAACAGCGTTCCGATTGAAAGACCTATTGGAAAAGGATTGACGGAATATTTCATGCGTATGGGCCAGCCGGTTCATATGACGTCGGCATTGTTCACCAAGCTGCGGGAAACGGGTGCAGTCGATTTATATATGGCGCCTGTTTTTGAATGCCTTGGGGCTCCTTTGCGGGATGGGCAGGGGAAAAGTTTCGGAGCGATTACTATATTTGTTGACGATGATTTTCTGC
>Ga0316604_10001347_pt1 | contig 22042 bp, 17 predicted proteins | sample OWC_soil_day20_C_FD_207650 | JGI IMG/M metagenome (GOLD analysis project Ga0316604, IMG submission 207650) | Wetland soil microbial communities from Old Woman Creek delta, Ohio, United States - OWC_soil_day20_CT | ecosystem: Environmental > Terrestrial > Soil > Wetlands | place: USA: Ohio...
TTTGGTAAGTTGTCAGTAGATAAGGCGCGTCAGCTGTCAGGGAAACAGGGTTTCCAGACGTTGATTGATAAGCCGATGACGATAGCCGAGGTGATGAACCAGCATGAGCCCAGCTTTGAAAAGCAGGAGGTGACTATTGGTTTCAGGGCCGGGTTTAAGATGTAGTATTTCTGTCTTTCAGAATAAAAGGAGGGTCATCAATCTGATGAACCCTCTTTTCCTTTTTATATAGCCGGCCTCTTCTTTACTAGTAGTTATTCAGGAATTTATATATTTTTAAGTGTTATTTATATGATAAATTATTAAAGGGGACGATTTTATTCACTAGTCATAGAGGAGCATTCCATTATTTCTATAACCTAACAGCTTATGCAACACCACAGCCTTTTTCCAATTAGGCCAGCCGTTCTATTAATTATCCTGATGGCCTTTTTTTCCTGTAAGAAAGAAACGATTATCAATCAGTCATTGATTGCCGAAACAGCATCCACGTACAATTTCATAAAGTTTTGGTTTGATACTGCGCAAAACCCACTTTATCTGAATAGTACGATTTCAATGACTATCGATGGCAACTCCATTACAGGTAGAGTTCCTTATTATACGAATATTACTTCGCTGATTCCTTCTTTTGAAATGAACGGTGTTTCAGTGACAGTCAATGATTCAGCGCAAACCAGTGGAGTCAATGCGCAAAACTTCAAAAAAGTCGTTTATTACAATGTAGTCGGTGAGGATGGAACAAAAAGCACTTATACTATAAACCTGACTAATTTTACGGGTTTACCTGTCATAAATATCAAGACGGCTGATGGTATTGCTATTTCCTCCAAAGATGATTATGTAACAGGTACTATTTCTATAGATGGTGCAGGCATATATGATGACCTGAGTGAAACTTTGATGAAAATAAAAGGGCGTGGTAATTCAACCTGGGGACAACCTAAAAACCCTTACAAGATGAAGTTTGATAGCAAGACGGCTATATTAGGAGAGGCGAAGGCGAAGACCTGGGTGCTATTGGCCAATTATTTTGATAATACTATGCTACGTAATGGGACAGCATGGTTTATGGGACAATTAAGTAATCTGGATTGGACTCCTAGTAGTCACTTTGCGGAAGTTTTTCTCAATAATGTATTTATAGGCTGTTACCAGATTACAGATCAGGTAGAAGAAGGTAGCAACAGGGTGAATGTAGGTGATGATGGGTACCTGGTGGAAGTAGACCAGCTATCCAGGCTGGATGCTGATGACATCTATTTTCAGACATCCCGTATTCTCTGTAGTATAAAGGCCCCCGATGTAACGGAGGGGGATGAGCAATATACATACATCAAAGATTATGTAACAGCAGCTGAAAATGCTTTGTATGCAGACAACTTTACAGATCCGGAAGAAGGCTATGCAAAATACCTGGATGTAACCAGCTTTGTAGACTGGTACCTGATCAATGAGATTGCCCGCAATACAGATGCGGCCTTTGTATCCAGCTGTTATATGAACCTTATACCAGGGGGAAAACTGAAAATGGGCCCGATATGGGACTTTGATATTGCATTCGGAAATGTGAATTACAATACGAACTACAGCCCCGAGGGATGGTATATAAATGGTGGTTTATGGCTGGAACGTTTGTGGAAAGATCCTGCCTTTATTGCGAAACTGAAAACCCGCCTGGCTTATTTTAAATCAGAGGAAAACACGATACTTGGTTATATTAATAATACAGCTACAAGTCTGAATTATTCTGTAATTGAAAATAACAATAAATACCAGACGCTTTATACCTATACCTGGCCTAATTACGCCATTTTAGGATCGTATGATAATGAGGTACTGTACCTCAAAACCTGGTTACATTCCCGTCTGGCCTGGATGGAAACTGCGTTGGATACCCTTTGAGCAAGGGATTGCAGGATGTAAAGAAATAGAATAGCTTTTGCCATCTGGTAGAAGCTATTTTTGTCTATTAGATTTGTAGACTATTGGAATTTATTTGTAATATTGTACTGATCAAGCTCCATTGGCCACCAAACAGTGGGCTATTTTTTCCTGTTAGAAAATAATAGTTGTGCATTTAAATCACATGGCCTGGGCTATCCCCCTATTTTTGGGATTAATGGTAATTGAGTACCTGGTAGCTAAGAAAACCGGGAAGAACTATTTTGGATTTGCTGAAAGTGTCAGCAATATTAACGTTGGTATTGCTGAACGTCTGTTTGACACCTTTACTGTTGGTCTTTTTTATTTTGTGTATGATTTCCTTCACAGGCATTTCGGTATTTTCCACATTTCTTCCGGCCCTTTATTATGGTTCAGTCTTTTGTTACTGACAGATTTCATCTGGTATTGGTACCATAGGCTGGCGCATGAAGTGAACATACTCTGGGCGGTACATGTCGTTCATCATCAGAGTGAGGATTTTAATTATACCGTATCAGCGAGGATCACCGTATTACAGGCGGTTGCACGTATGTGTTTCTGGAGCATATTACCTGTGATTGGTTTTCCACCGGCTATGATCGTCAGTGTACAGCTGGTACATGGTATCTATCCATTTTTTATCCATACCCGTACTATTCCTAAACTGGGTATTCTGGAATATATACTGGTTACGCCATCTCATCACCGGGTACATCATGCGGCAAATGAGCAATACCTGGACAGGAACTATGGGGATGTATTCATATTCTGGGACAAGCTGTTTGGCACCTTTACAGAAGAAAATGAGGAACCGGTTTATGGGTTGACCAAACCACTGAATAGTTACAGCTTTTTATGGCAGCATTTTCACTTTATATTAGAAATTATTTACACTGTCCGGCAAACGAAAGGCTGGTTGCCTAAACTGAAAGTGATTTTTGGTAAGCCGGACTATATAGATCCTGCTCTCAGGACCCGGCTGGAAGAAAAGTTCCTTGTTCAGGACAGAAATGGGGTACCTAACCATCGGTTACAATCTTATATCATTGCACAGGTTGGTTGCCTGATGCTGATCTTATTCAGTTTTCTGTTGCTGGAAAATGTGATTCCTGCTATTATACAGGTCGGTATTTCCCTGTTTATCTTATTGACGCTCATTAATATAGGAGCTATTCTGGAACAAAGACGCTGGGTAGTTTACCTTGAATATGCCAGATTACTTACCCTGTCGGCCATTATCTTATACCAATGGTATCACCCGGTATTGCTATTGACCTTTATAGTTTTACAGTTACCTCTGATCTTTTTCAGAAATCCTTTGGAGAAAGGCTATCTCATGGTCTTATATGGTAGGCAGTAGTATAATTGTTAAATTAATTATAAAAAGGCAGGTAGTCCTCCAGGAGGATTACCTGCCTTTTCTGTTATAAAATTATGAATAACAATTGATTAGGTGTATTTTGGGTAGGGGTATATGCTTTGGTCCGGATATATTCCGGGGTGATGATATAGCTGTCTGAAGAATAATGTTTCTTATTACCAGTGGTTTAAACTGAGTGAATTATACTAATATTATTTTAATTCTTACTACATCTTTAATCTTCGGGTATAATTTTCAATCTAATAGGAATTAGTTCACTGGTTTCCATTGGGGTAATATTTATATGTTATTTTTAATAGCTTTGCACCTGACTTTTTCCAGATGGCAAAAAATCATTGGGAACTAGTGTATTGAAATTGTTTTAATAATCCGTGAAGATTTTATCTGATATTTCATGTTGAAGAAATTACTTTTGCTACAGCTGTTTATAATGTTAATTGGTAATTGTGCCTTTGCGCAGAATAACACCAATTCCTCATCATCGTCTTCTTCAAGCCAATTAAGTCAGGTAAAAGTTGATAACCTCACAGATGACCAGATCCGTCAGCTGGTTGCAGAAATGAAGAAAAACAATGTTTCCTACTCACAAATAGATGATTATGCAGCTCAGAGAGGGATGTCTGATACAGAAGTGCAGAAATTGAAAGCGCGTATCAAGCAATTAAACCTGGATTCTGAGTTAACATCAAACGGAAAGAATAACAATTCCTTCCGCGATAGTACCAGCAGGCAATATAATAACGATGAACAACAGGAAGATGACAGTATTGCCTACTTCCAGGAACGGTATAAAAAGATCAAGGACAGGCAGGATTTTGAAAAGGAACTGAGAAGGCAAAAGATATTTGGTACTGAGTTGTTTAGTAATAAGAACCTGACCTTTGAGCCCAACCTTCGCATGGCGACCCCTCCCAATTACAAACTGGCAGCCAATGATGAGCTGATCATTGAGGTTTATGGCTATTCAGAAGTACAGCACAAACTCAAAGTGAGTCCTGAAGGCTATGTACGGATTCCATACTTAGGGCCTGTGTATGTAAACGGCCTTACAATGGAAGAGGCAAGGAACCGGATCACAAAGCAATTATCCACTATTTACGGTGGCATCAATAATGGTAATACTTCTGTGCAGGTATCCCTGGGCAATATCCGCAGTATCCGCGTGTTACTAATTGGAGAGATTATGCGTCCGGGAACATATACCCTGCCTTCTCTGGCTACTGTGGCCAACGCGTTGTATGTATCCGGTGGTCCTAACGAAAATGGTTCTTTCCGTTACATTGAAGTGATCAGAAACGGGCAAACAATCTCCACTTTTGACTTGTACGACTTCCTGATTCACGGTGATCTTACTAACAATGTCGTATTGCAGGACCAGGATATTGTAAAGGTAAATGCTTATAAAACCCGTATAGAACTGACTGGTGAAATCAAGCGTCCTGCTATTTTTGAAGCAAAGGAATCCGAGACATTGAAAGATATGATCACTTTTGCCGGAGGGTATACTGACAATGCTTACAAAGACATCATCAGGGCATTCAGGGTAAATAACAAGGCCAAAGAAGTAGTGAATGTGCCAGCTGATAAAGTAAGTAGCTTTCACTTACATACCGGCGACAAATTCTACATTGATTCCGTCCTTGCCCGGTATATAAACAGGATCACTATTTCCGGTGCGGTTTTCCACCCGGGTGATTATGCACTGGATTCGGGTATGACTGTTCAGGACCTGATTCAGAAAGCAGATGGGCTATTGGAAGACGCGGTGTTGACAAGAGGAGTGATCCGCAGGTTGCAGGATGACTATACACCCGCCTTCATCAGTTTCAATATAAATGATGTAATGGCCGGAAAACAGCCATTGTTACTGAAGAGAGAGGATAGTGTGATTGTTTTCTCCAAGATGAAGGTAAGGGAAGAATATAAAGTGAAGATAGAAGGAGAGGTGAACAAACCTGGCTATTATAACTATGGTGACAGTATGCGCCTGGAAGATCTGATCCTGCTGGCAGGTGGTCTGAAAGACGCGGCGAGCTTGAAACATATTGAAATTTCCCGTCGTATTCGCTCCAATGGCGCTTATGATTCTTCTGATCTTCGCAAGGCCATTACTCAACAGTTTGATATTAATAAAGACCTTTCAGATGCGCCTGAAGCACCTGGTTTTAGTTTGCAGCCTTTTGATGAAGTCATCATTCATAAATCTCCTTCTTATACAGAACAGGCCAATGTACTGCTGGAAGGAGAAGTGGTATATCCAGGTTTCTACACCATTTCCGCCCAGAAAGAACGTATCTCCAGCCTGATTAAGCGTGCTGGTGGTTTGCGTCCTGAGTCTTTCACAGAAGGTTCCTTCCTGCTGCGCAGAACTTACAATAGCAAGGGAGACAGCACATTGCTGCTGGATAAACTGGAAGTATTCTACAATAAGCTGAAAGACAGCTCCGATATTGAAAAAGTGCGTAAGGCAGTAGAAAGAAAAGAACAGCTGGTAGGACTTGAAATGGATAAGATCCTTGCCAATCCAGGTTCTAAATATGACATGTACCTGGAAAACGGGGACGTCATTGTAGTACCTAAAAAGACCCAGACTGTACAATTATATGGTGAGGTATATTTCCCTAAAAAGGTAAGATTCGACAAGAACTATAGTTTCAGGGATTATGTACGTGGTGCAGGCGGCTTTACCAACAATGCGCTGAAACGGAGAAGTTATGTTGTCTTTTCCAATGGCTCAGTAAAGAGTACCCGAAAAGCTATTTTCTTCAACAGATATCCCAGAATGGAACCCGGAGCTGAAATATATATTCCGGCCAAAAGAGGTAACCGTGGGTTAAGTAGCGGAGAGGCGGTAGGTTTGGCTAGTGCACTGGCTTCTCTCGCCCTGGTAATTGTAACAATTATTAATGCAACTAAGTAATACCTGTAACTAATCTGCCAAAATTTCGTTAAAGAAAGAGACTATGGAATATACGAAACAGGTAACTGATAATGGAGGTAAGCAGGAAATGACTTTGAAGCAGCTAATCCTGAAATTAAAGGAATGGTTCGGGTATTTGAGGAGCAAATGGCTTGTCATTGGAGGATTAGCACTATTAGGTGCTGTTATTGGCATATTCCTTTCTCTAAAAGGTAAACCAAAGTATGTAGGTGAACTCACCTTCGTCATGGAAGATAATAAGTCAGGGGGTGCAATGGGGTCTTATGCCAGCATTGCCAGCCAGATGGGTGTAGACCTTGGTAGCGGTGGTTCCGGTTTAGGTGTATTTTCCGGAGATAATATTATGGCATTCCTGACCTCCCGCCTCATGGTGGAAAAGGCGCTCCTGTCTGATGTAACTGTGAATGGGAAAACAACCAGCCTGGCTGACCTTTACATTGAAACCTATCAGATGAGAAGAGAATGGAAGGATGAAAAGTTACAGCATCTGAGTTTTTCTTCCCGCATAGATCGTAAAAACTGGACTTTACAGCAGGACAGCGTCATGAATGGTATTTATATGATGCTGACCAAGATGAACCTGAAAGTAGATAAACCTGATAAAAAACTCAGTTTTATCTCTGTAAGATGTACGTCTGAAAATGAATGGTTTTCCAAGTTATTTACAGAAAAGTTAGTGAAAGAAGCCACTGAATTTTATGTAGAAACCAAAACTCAACGTTCCAGGGCAAATGTAGATGTGTTGCAGTCAAAAGCAGATTCACTGGAACGTTTACTGAATAAAATGACTTATTCTGCCGCAATGACCCGTGACCTGAATCAGAACCCGGTTAGGCAGATCGCCACCGTAGGCTCAGAGATGGTCACAAGGGATAAGGTAATGTTGCAAACTGTATATGCTCAGGTGATACAAAACCTTGAAATGAGCAAGATGTCAATGGCCCAGGAAACACCTATCATTCAGATCGTGGATGTACCCATGCTGCCATTAAAAAAAGAACGTCTGGGCAAATTGAAAGGGATTGTAATAGGAGGTTTTTTAGGAGGCTTTCTTTCAATTTTATATTTAATGCTGGTAAGAATCTACAGGGAGATAATGGCATAATCTCCCCTGCAGTTCCAATAATCTAATGATTGAATGAAGCTTTCCATATTCCAACAATATAAGGATAATGTGATCTTAAACCGATTTGCGAAGGTTTTTAGTGTTGACATATTGGTCAAGGCTTCGGGTTTCATATTACTTCCTGTCTATCTGAAATTGATGACACAGCAGGAGTATGGATTGTATAGTTACCTGATCTCTATCATCTCCACATTTTCCGTTTTTCTCAATTTCGGATTATACATTGCGCAAAGCAAGTTATACCAGGATCTGGAACATAAGGAGAAAGGCAAGTTGTTGTTTACTATACATATTACTCTTTCCCTTGCGTTATTACCTTTATTGCTCATCATTTATGGGTTTAAGCTGGATTATGTGCTGCTGAATTTCCTCTTCAAAAATCCTATTAACTATTCTTTATATCGTTTCCCCATACTCATAGCAGTTGTTACTTCTGTGTATTCTTTCATGCTATCAAATTACTTTCTTACAAGTGAAAGGATACGGTATATTCAACGCTTTAATTTTTTGAGGCTGTTACTGGTGAATGGTCTGGTACTCCTGATCCTTTTCTTTTTTAAAGGAGATGCAGTGGGCATAAGGTTGAAGTATAGCTACATGGTAGAATTGAGTATCACCGGGGTGTTTTTTTATTTCTACATAAAGGCGATGTCACCCAGCTTTGACAGGCAGCTGGCATTCAAATCCCTGAAACTGGGATTGCCTATTATGGCATCTGCATTATGTGATATCGTCATCAATTTTGGAGATAAATTTTTCCTGGAAAAGTACGTTGGATTTAAAGAATTGTCGATTTACTACCTGGCTTTCTCAGGGGCAAGTGTTATCCCTTTCTTCTTCAGTACCCTACAAAATGTTTGGTTACCTATATTTCTGAAAGAAAAAAATCTATCCGAAAACCTACGGAAAACTAAAAAAATGATAAAACGGGTGGGCATCCTGTTACTGCTACTTTGCATAGGCATACTGGTATTTGTGAAATTGGTATTGTGGATTAACCTGATTGACAACCAGAAGTATAGTGCTGTATTGCGTTTGTTGCCTATTATGTTGTTATCACAGGCGATCTCTGCACTTACTCATCTGCTCATTAATTACGTTGTGTATTTTGAACAAACATATTTTACTTCTCTTGTTTCAGTTTGCTTTGGATGCATCTCTTTAGTATGTAATCTCCTGTTCATACGCACCTATGGTATGTATGGAGCGGCATTTTCCCTGCTGGGAATTAATGTGCTGCAGTTCGGAGTTTACTACCTTTTACTAAAGTGGAATGTACGTAAGCGGTTGGTAGTATAAGCAGGAGTTTATAAATAATTTTTTATGAAACTATATCTTGGTACCGCATTCTTTTATCTGAGGAGTATATTGAATACCTTAAAGCAGGTAGGCATTATTATTAGTGAACAACCCCGGTTTTTCAGGGATGCAAACAGGATCAGAAAGGGCATGAAGGCCACTGGCGATTTTCCTCACTTTGCTGTGTATCCCTGTTTGCTGGATAGAACGGCAGAAGGTGGTACTACTAAAGGCCATTATTTTCACCAGGACCTCTGGGTATCTCAGCAGATCTTTAAGGAAAACCCGGTAAAGCATGTCGATATCGGCTCAAGGGTAGATGGGTTTGTGGCACATGTGGCTGCATATCGCTTTATAGAGGTGATTGACGTACGGCCTATAAACAGTGAGATTGATAATATGCAGTTTGTGCAGGCGGATATGATGATGGAGAACCCTCACCTGGAAAATTATTGTGATTCCATGTCCTGTCTCCATGCACTGGAGCATTTCGGCCTGGGCAGATATGGTGATCCACTGGATATAAATGGCCATCTGAAAGGATTTGCCAGTATGTCGAAGATGTTGAAGGTGGGTGGTAAAATGTACTTTTCTGTCCCCATAGGCCCGCAGCGTATTGAATTTAATGCACATCGTGTGTTTAGCATCAATTACCTGTTGAAGATGTTCGCCGCCAATAACTACAAGGTAGATACATTTTGTTTTGTAGATGATAAGGGTGACCTGCACAAAAATGTGTCATTGGCAAATGAGCAGGACGTGGCAGGAAACTTTGGTTGCCAGTGGGGGTGTGGGATATTTAAACTGGAAAAGATTTGATCACATTTAGTCATTTAGGAGATCCTACCTGGGGGCGTCTGGGAAATCAGTTATTCCAGATCGCAGCTACGATAGGTATTGCGGAAAAAAACGGGCAGGATTATGTTTTCCCTGAGTGGAAATATGCCGGTTGCTTCCAGCATCAATTACCTTATCTCACATTGCCTGGCGCATCGTCTTATTACCAGCAGAGAAGCCATTATTACCAGGTACTGCTGCCAGAGGGCAACTGGGACTTGTTTGGTTTTTTCCAGAGTGAAAAGTTCTTTTTAAATGTGGAGGCGCAGGTGCGCCGTTACTTTGAACCTTCTGCGGAAATAGAAGCTTATATACAGGAGCGTTATGGAGCAGTGCTGGCAGGCAATACCTGCAGTATACATGTGAGAAGAGGCGACTACCTGAAATTGCGTTATTCATTCCCGCCACAATCCCTGAGGTATTATCAAAAGGCCATGTCTTTATTTGATAAGCAGACAAAGTTCCTGGTGTTCTCTGACGATATTGAATGGTGTAAAACGAACTTTAAAGGAACACAATTTTACTTTGTGGAGGGAGAACGTGATATCACAGACCTGTTCCTCATGAGCCGTTGCCAGCACCATATACTGTCAAACAGTAGCTTTAGCTGGTGGGGCGCCTGGCTGAATAAATCAGCGCAAAAGCGGGTCATTTGTCCTGAGCACTGGTTCGGTCCGGAGACCAGTATCAACCCTGATAAGGTATCCAAAGATATTTATGCCAGCAATTTTGAGCGCCTGAGAATGAGTGAAAGTCCATTGGCTGGTGTGAATTACAGAATATATGCATTTACTATTTTCGTATACAGGGCGGTATATAACTGGACGATGAAATGCCTCCGTGCTGTATGGAAGCCAATTAAGAAGATTATATACCGACCAGACCATTGACTATGTATAAAGTTAAATCACCCATATTATTTCTGGTTTTTAATCGGTTGGATACTACTAGCCGTGTGTTGGATGCTATTGCTGCAGCACAGCCGGCACGCCTCTATGTGGCCTGTGATGGGCCCAGAAGCAACCGGAATGAAGACGAAAAGGTAGCTGCCGTGAGAAACTGGATCACACAGCATGTGAACTGGCCGTGTGAGGTGTTTACCTTATTCAGGGAGCAGAACCTGGGATGTAAGCAGGCAGTAAGTTCCGCTATTACCTGGTTCTTTGAGCAGGAAGAAGAGGGCATCGTATTGGAAGATGATTGTCTGCCCAATGAAAGCTTTTTCCGTTATTGTGACCACAACCTGGAAAAATACCGCGATGATGAAAGAATGATGCATATAGGGGGAACTAACTTCCAGCATGGCCTACAGAGAGGAGATGGATCTTACTATTTCTCCAAAGTATGTCATGTATGGGGATGGGCTTCCTGGCGCAGGGCATGGAAGCATTACGACATTACCATGTCTGCCCTGGATCAGGTACTGGAAAGAAAACTACTGGAAGGTATTGTGCCTAAAAAGCAGCATAGACTTCGCTGGCAGGATGCATTTGTAAGTGTAAAAGAAAACAGGATCAATACCTGGGATTATCAATGGGTTTTTGCTGTTTGGAATGCAAATGGAGTAAGCATTACACCAAATGTGAACATGATCAGTAATATTGGTTTTGATGAACAGGCTACACATACTTTTGATAAAGACAGCATTTTTGCCAACTGCCCCACAGCAGATATTGGCAATATCAAAGATCCGACAAGCATCATGGTAGACAACATCGCAGATGCATTTGTAATGCATGGCATGTTCCCAAAACAAAATAAGGTAAAGGAATTTGCATATAAGATTTATTCAGGGTTAAAAAGGAAACTGAAATAACGAAATAAAAAACGGAACCAAGATGAAAGTACTATATGACTACCAGACATTCACCATGCAGGAATACGGAGGGATATCGAGGTATTTCTACGAGCTGATTGCAAGAGGGGCAAAAGATCGGGATATGAATGTGGATGTATCACTTAGACTTTCGAATAATGCCTACCTGAATGGTTCCTCTTATCCGGGTCTGTACCGGTTTTTCCCGGGCAAACAGTTCAAAGGCAAATCACGCATAATGCATGCTGTGAACAGGGGAAAAAGTGAACGCATGATCAGTAAAGGTAACTATGATGTACTGCACCCTACCTATTACGATACTTACTTCCTGAAAAACCTCCCTGCCGGCAAACCTTTTACCGTAACATTTCTGGATATGATTCACGAAAAGTTTGCGGATAAATACGAGGAGCTGCGTGGTGATATAGGCATCTATGAAAATAAAAAAGAACTGCTGCAACATGCATCAAAAGTGATTGCTATTTCAGAATGTACGAAGCGGGATATTATTGATATTTTCGGTGTAGATGGAGATAAAATCGAGGTCATTTACCTGGGTAGTTCATTTAACAGTGGCAGCGCTTCCAGCAATCGCCTGGTGGCAGCACCCTATCTTTTGTTTGTAGGCAACAGGTCCATCTATAAGAACTTCTCTCTCTTTGTGGAATCAGTAAAGCCGATATTAGATGCGAACAAAGAGCTGAAGATCGTATGTGCAGGTGGAGGTAATTTCAGTGTCGCAGAAAAAGAACAGTTCCAGCGTCTGCAGATCACTGACCGCGTGCTCTTTCATCGTATTGATGATAGTACGCTCGCCAGCCTGTACAAATATGCAGAAGTTTTTGTATTCCCCAGTCTTTATGAAGGATTTGGTATTCCGGTGCTGGAGGCTTTTGCCTGTGGATGCCCATGTCTGCTGAGTTCGGGTGGATCACTGCCTGAAGTAGGTGGAGATGCTGCACTCTATTTTGACCCGCTGGATGTAAACGAAATCAGTACCGCAGTAAATAGTATCTTACATGATACAGAAAAACGGGCAGAATTAATTAGCAAAGGACTGAAGAGACTGGAACAATTCTCCTGGAATAACACATATCAAAATACCCTGGCGTTTTATAAATCATTAGCATGAAGACAGCTATCATAACAGGTATAACAGGACAGGATGGCGCATATCTGGCAGAATTACTATTAAAGAAGAACTATAAGGTAATCGGCATCACCAGAAATAACCATGTCTCAAATCTGGAGAAACTGGCTTATCTGGGCATTGGCGACAAAGTGAAAATGGTGGAGTGTGACATGATGGATATGTCCAGCGTGATCAATGTCATCAATACCTTCAGACCTGATGAAGTGTACAACCTGGCGGCACAAAGCTCTGTAGGATTGTCATTCAATCAGCCGATCGGGACCATACAATACAATATTATTTCAGTGCTGAACCTGTTGGAAGCACTTCGTCTTATAAAAAATGATACCCGATTTTATCAGGCATCCAGCAGTGAAATGTATGGAACGGTAAAGAGTCTGCCGGTAACGACTGATACACCTATGCATCCGCTCAGCCCTTACGCAATCTCTAAAGCAAGTGCTTACTGGACTGTAGTTAATTACAGGGAATCCTACGGACTTTATGCCTGCAATGGGGTATTATTTAACCATGAATCATTCCTGCGGTCAGAGAGTTTCTTTGTGAAAAAAGTAGTGGGAGAAGCTGTGAAAAACAGGAATAACCCTGACTGGATACTGAAGGTTGGAAATATAGATGTGAAAAGAGACTTTGGATATTCACCAAAGTATGTGGAAGCTATGTGGCTAATGTTGCAGCAAGATCATCCAAAAGATTTCATGATCTGCTCTGGGAAAAGCTATCTGCTCAGAGACCTGATTGACCATGTATTTAAGCAGTTAAATATACCGGCTGAGAAACTGATTGTGAGCCAGGAGCTTTACCGCCCTACCGATATATTGGATATTTACGGCGACAACAGCAGCGCTATTTCAGCGCTTGGATGGAATTATGATTATAACTTTTATGATGTACTGGACATACTTATTTCGGAAGAACTAAAAGCTAATGAAAAAATAAATAAAGGTTAGTGTATGGTTCCTAAATTACTTGAACTGAATGTTGGGTTGTACCTGTTGGTTTTTATCGGAACCTTCCTGCCATTATTATTTATTTTCAGGAAACAATATTGGAATTTATTTGATCCATTAATCCTATTGTTATTTAGTCTTGCTTTTAATGTGAGCATTGCTGCTTATACCTATCTGACCGGTGATATGCAGGGGCGGTTCATGGTCTACATATTAATATGTATGGTGGCTTTTGTAGCCGGATTTTTTAGTTATGTCCGGTACAAAGAGCCAGCTGTTCCCCCGCTACAGAATGACGTGGTATTTACGGGACCAGATCGGTTTATGACTACTGCACTGATTGTTACAAATATTCTGTTTATTACTATCAACAATCTGTTTCTCTTATATAGTGTAGGATTAGGTATCCTGACTGGTGATGTAAACCCTGATCTGGCTAAGGTAACCCTCAGCCAGGGAGGTGCAGGCATCTTCCAGAAGGTAGCATGGATCAGTAAGTTCATTATTGTTCCTCTATGTGCACATGCATTCTATATGTTTAGAATGAAGAAGCTGGTGTTGTTTACCCTGGCATACTTTGTTTTTTCATCCATGGTATTTTCATTCAGTAAGTCTGGACTATTGTTCATGTTATTCGACTTTAGCATAGTGGCATACTATTACAACCGTTACCTGGGTATGAAGCTGATCAATTTTGGAAAAATGTTTGTGTTTGCAGGTATTGGTGGGGGGGCTGCCCTGATCGTGCTGCTGAACGTAACTTCCAAATATGGAGTATCCATTTCAGAGTTATTGGCTGAGCGCTTTATCGCTACCGGTTCCGGTACTTACCAGTTTTTCTCAATGGATGGATACCGGGCATTTGCCAACTTTGATTTTGTGACACGGATACAGAATTACCTGGATGTAATATTGTCTACGTTTAAGCTAAAAGCCTGGGAGCCGCTTGGCTATATGGCTTATATGACAGAGTACCTGACAGGCTTGAATGCACCCGGGTTTGGTGCCAATCCATATTTATTTGTGGATGGGTATTTCCTGTTTGGCTGGGGAGGTATCTTATATTGTTTTGTATTGGGTCTCTTATTGCGTACTGTACGAAGTATGAAAACAGGTTACCTGCGCTTTTTCATTTTTAATACGATAGTGCCACAACTATTTGCTGACCCGGGAATTGTACAGCATAGCATCATTGCATTGCTGCTTTTTGTACCGGTGTATTTGCTTATTAAGGTAGTGGCAGATATTTATCATAAACAAACGACTATTACATTAGCACGGATATGAAGCCATTGAAAATAGCATATATACGATATCATTTACGAGAGCCAGCGACTGGCATTGGAAATGTATGCAAGAACTTTGAACTGGAGTTATCGAAATACAATGATGTGCAGTTGATAGGACTGACACCACCTGCTATCAGCAATAAGAAAGGGATATTGAAGATAATCAATAAAGCCTGGTTTGTAGGCTGGCTAAAGTTTGCAGTACCATTCCTGAGCATCATAAAAGGAGCGGATGTGTATGTGGAAATGAATATGCTGTATCCATTGTTCAGGTTTGCAAGGTTTTACTTTTTCATCTATGACCTGGCGTTTGTGAAAATGCCGGAAGTCGTGCTGAATACGAATTACAACAAGCGCGTTAGTTTCCTGAAAAGAATAAACGGCCAGAAAGATAAGAACATTGCCATTTCTGAGTCTACCCGTCGTGACTTCCTGGAGTATACAGGAGTACCTCCATCTACAGTAGATGTAGTATACCTGGATAGCTCAATGGCTGTTGATCCTGTTACAGACGGACGGGCTGTACCAACTACTCCTTATTTCCTGTTTGTAGGTACGCTGGAGCCACGTAAAAATGTCACTAACCTGGTACGTGCTTTTTATAGTTTTTCGGAGCAGGTAAGTGAAGAGTATCACCTGTACCTGATTGGTAAAAAGGGATGGTTGTATGAGGAAATCTTCAAAACGATAGACGAAAAACCTCATTTGAAAGATCGTATCAAATGGATAGGATATGCCTCAGATCAGGAATTGTCGTTTTACTATATGAACGCATTTGCTTTGTTATATCCCAGCCTTTATGAAGGTTTTGGACTGCCTATACTGGAAGCAATGCGTCATGGGTTGCCAGTCATCAGTACTAACAATTCTTCGTTGGGAGAAGTTGGAGGAGATGCTGTATTGTATTGTGACAGTATTGAAGCTCCGGGCATATTACGTCCCATGTTACAGCTGCATCGTGAACCAGGATTGAGAGATAAACTTATACGGAAAGGATATGAAAGGGCTGGATTATTTTCCTGGAAACAGTTCGGAGATACTTTACATACAACATTTATTCAAAACAGGTAAAGGTGAAATTCGTTTTTATAAATACAGGAACTATCAGCCAGAATGCAGGCATCGTAAGGTGTTTGGGATTAGGAACGGCACTGGTGCAACTGGGGCATGATGTCAGCATTATGATCAATGACGACGCGCAGAATGTGCAGGCTTATGGTGAAGTATTGAATGGGATTAGATTTATCTATACTAAATCCGGCAGCGGTCGGGAGCAGATCAGCAAGACGCTGCACCTGGCCAAGCTCTCAGAGCTCGATTATGTGCATTGTATGGGAGCCGGGTCGTCTATTTTTTTACCAGCGCTGATAGCAAAAAAGCTGCTGGGAAAAAAATTTAAGCTGGTAGTGGATTTTGAAGACAGACAAAGTCTGTTGGTACCACCAGTGCTGGAAAAAAGAATACTCTATTATGAAAAGCTGGCAGTGAAATATGCAGATAAGGTTATTTGCGCAAGTAATGAGCTAGCTTTATTATATAAAGAATTATATGGAATCAGGGCGGGTTACCTGCCTTTTGCAATAGATGCACGCAGGCAGATCGGCAGGAATGTAGCTACAGCCGACCGCTTTACGATAGGCTATTTAGGAAACCTGATCCAGCCCTATCGTGAGCAGGTAGATTTTTTGCTGGCCACATTACCTGACATGAATGATTTGCAACTAATAATAGCAGGGAAAGGAGAAATGCTGCCAGTATTTCAGCAGGAAGTGAAACGGATGGGGCTGGAAGACAAGGTACAGTTTGCCGGGTTTGTACCTGATGAAAAACTAAACCAGCTCTTCGGAGAGCTGGATGCCTGTGTGTTTTATCTGCCAGATATACCCGTAAATAGGTACCGCTGCCCTAACAAAGCATTCATGTATGCATCTACAGGACTACCAGTGGTGGCTAGTAAGGTAGGAGAGGTGGTAAGGGTACTACAGGATTATCCTAATGCTGCGTTTTTTGATAATGACAATCCTGCTGATTTTATAAACGCAGTAGCAAAAGCAAAGACACAGCATGCAGAAGTACCGGATGCATTTTATGAGAAAAACAGCTGGGTGGCAAGGGCTAAGGTATATGTGGATTTTATCACAGGAAAACAGGCTTAAACATTGAGAATATTTGTAGATGACGGACTTTCTACTGTAAAAAAGAAGATCACAGGTATTGGCTGGTACACAGTAGAACAGATAGAGATCATTCAGGCGCTGGGGCATGAAGTGTCAAAACCTGTCTATCCTGCATTTTTTATGAAGGTACCGGATGCTGTGAAACGGCTTTTGTACATCAAATATTTTGCAGGTAGATATACTGGTAGTAGTCGTTACGATGTTATCCATTATACGAATTTCTTTATGCCCGCGAAAAAGCACCGTGCAAAGACGATGGTGACGATCCATGATCTGTCGCCTTATTACCTGCCGGAAACATTCCCGCCGGTATATCGGGCTTATGCTACTCGTACGATCAGTAATTCTATGTTGTATGCTGATCGTGTATGTGTGCCTTCGTTGGCTGTGAAGAATGAACTGATTACACAGTTTCCGGAACAGCAGCACAAAATCGTTGTGATGCCAACCATTATCAGGGACAGTGTTACATCATTCCTCAATAGTAATAAACTTACAGAAGAAGGTCCCTTCTTTTTATATGTTGGTGTACTGGAGAAGCGGAAAAACCTTGAAATGTTATGCCGTGCTTTCAGGGAGTTCAGTGCGCAGCATCGCGATGTGAAACTGGTACTTGTCGGAAAACCCGGATATGGATTTGAAGATATTGAAAAGGAAATAAATAGTTGCAGCGCCATTGAGTATAGGAATTATGTGGAAGAAAGTGAAATGATGCAATTGTACGCCGACGCACTGGCATTTGTATTCCCCTCTCTTTATGAAGGATTTGGGAAACCTGTTGTGGAAGCCATGTATTTCAATATACCGATCATTGCCTCAGATATTCCTACGAACGTGGAACTGCACCAGAAACATGGTGAAAAATTACAGTTGTTCGGTAAGCGGGACGCCGCAGACCTAAAACAAGCAATGGAAAATATATATAGCCATCCTCATAAGATTGAATATCCTTCACTGGATATTTACCGCAAAGAGTTTGTGATGGACCAGATAGAAGCAATATACCGTTTTTAAGAAACAGAGTTATTAAACAATGACAGCTGACAAAAAACCAGGATGCCTGCTGCTGATATCCAAACTACCGTATCCTCCGGTAGGAGGTGATAGAGTAAAAAACTATAATCTCATCAGGATATTGAGCAGATATTACGCCTTAGATCTGGTAGTGATTACCGAAGAGAAGCCTGATGAAGCATCAGTGGAATTTATGCAACGTTATACGAATAGTTGCAAGGTATTTCTTTACCCTAAATGGCGGTTTTACATCAATGCACTGGTAGGCCTGCTGGGTAAGGAACCTATCCAGGTGTCTTACTATTACTTCCGTGAAGTGCAAAAGTACGTCGATGGGTTGCAGGAACAGGCTGCTATTGTGATAGCAAATTTGATCAGAACAGCAAAATATGTAAATACCAGTAAGGCTAAGGTATTGGATATAAATGATTCACTTGCAATAAATTATAAACGGTCTATCGGCAATGTCTCATCCTTGTTCTGGAAAACTATTTACAGGCTGGAAGTAAACCGGCTCTTTGCCTTCGAACAGAAGTGCATAGAGCAATTTGGGTCAACCTTGTTTGTAAATGAATCAGAATATGATTACTGGAAAGATAAGGGCAACGTGCATTACGTACCATTTGGTGTAGACGATAAGTTGTTTTCCTACAACCAGTATGATATGCGATATTCAAATGCCATAACTTTCTTTGGCAAGATGGATTACCAGCCAAATGTTGACACGGTTGTCTGGTTTGCAAAGAATGTATTGGAGAAGCTGGATCCGGGTATAAAATTCATAATCGTAGGGGCAAGACCATCAAATGAAGTATTGAACCTATCTTTGAACTATAAAAACCTGGAGGTGACAGGATTTGTGGAAGACCCCTATCTGATCATCGCTTCATCGTTTTTGTCAGTAGCGCCCATGCAAACGGGGGCCGGATTACAGAACAAGGTGCTGGAGGCAATGGCGCTGGGCCAGGTGGTATTGACTAATCAGCTGGCTGCAAAGCCCATTATGCATGCAGAAGATAACAAACATCTACTACTGGCAGAGACTCCGGATGAAATAGCTGACAGAATCAACGAAATATTCAGGGATCGGAATAAATACGCCCATATCGGGCAAAATGCCCGGGAGCTCATGAGCCGGTATTACACCCTGCAATGTTATGAGCAGAAGGTCATGAATGTATTGAATACGGTGGCACATTAAATTGTAATTTTGAAAATCAAGTATATAAAAACCTAATAATGAAAAAAGCACTTATTACAGGTATTACTGGTCAAGATGGTGCATATCTGACTGAATTACTATTGAAGAAAGGGTATGAAGTGCACGGTATCAAGCGCCGTAGTTCACTTTTTAATACTGATCGTATAGACCATCTTTACCAGGATCCACATGAAAATAAAGTTAGCTTGCAGCTTCATTATGGGGATCTGACAGATTCTACCAACCTGATTCGTATTGTTCAGCAGGTCCAACCTGACGAAATCTTTAACCTCGGTGCCATGAGCCATGTACAGGTGAGTTTTGAAACCCCTGAATATACTGCCAATGCCGACGGTATTGGTACACTGAGGATACTGGAAGCAGTTCGTTTGTTAGGACTGACTCAGAAAACAAAAATATACCAGGCGTCTACTTCCGAGTTGTATGGTCTGGTACAGGAGGTGCCTCAGTCTGAAAGAACCCCCTTCTATCCCCGTTCTCCCTATGCAGTAGCCAAGATGTATGCTTACTGGATCACAGTGAACTACAGAGAAGCTTACAATATGTATGCTTGTAATGGTATCCTGTTTAACCATGAAAGCCCACTGAGAGGCGAGACCTTTGTCACCCGCAAGATTACAAGAGGAGTCGCTAAGATCGCGTTGGGTATGCAGGATAAACTGTTTATGGGTAATCTGGATGCAAAACGTGACTGGGGTCATGCAAAAGATTATGTAGAAGCCATGTGGCTGATCCTCCAGCAGGATAAACCTGAGGATTATGTAATAGCAACGGGTATTACTACCCCAGTTAGAGAGTTTATTAGAATGGCTTTTGCAGAAGCAGGTATAGAACTTGAATTCAAAGGTACTGGTGTCGATGAAAAAGCATTTGTGAAAAGCAAGGCGGCAGATGTGGCAGGGGTAGAGATAGGTCAGGAAGTAGTTGCGATCGATCCCCGTTATTTCCGTCCTACAGAAGTAGACCTGCTGATAGGTGATCCTACCAAATCACAACAGCAATTGGGCTGGAAGCCGAAATACGATCTGGCTGCACTGGTAAAGGAAATGGTGGCAGCTGATCTCGAGCTGTTCAGACGTGAAAAGTTGTTGAAAGATGCAGGATACAAAGTTCTAAATCAATTTGAATAGACCTCATGCAAAAGACTGATAAAATATATGTGGCAGGCCACCGTGGAATGGTTGGCTCTGCCATAGTGAGAAGACTTGAGAATAGTGGGTTCCACAATATCATTGTCAGAACCTCCAAAGAGCTGGATTTGCGTGATCAACAGGCTACAGCCAGATTTTTTGCTGAAGAAAAGCCTGATGTGGTATTCCTGGCTGCAGCTAAAGTGGGAGGTATTATTGCAAATAATACTTACAGAGGCGAATTTATTTATGAAAATCTGATGATCCAGAACAACATTATTCATAATGCTTATCTCGTAGGTGTTAAGAAACTGATGTTCCTGGGATCTTCATGCATATACCCAAGGTTGGCCCCACAGCCGTTGAAGGAGGATTACCTGCTTACCGGCCTGCTGGAACCTACTAATGAACCATATGCTATTGCCAAGATAGCAGGTATCAAAATGTGTGATGCCTACAGGGCGCAATACGGTTGTAACTTTATTTCTGTAATGCCAACTAACCTGTATGGACCAAACGATAACTATGATCTGAATACCTCGCATGTACTGCCAGCGTTGCTGCGCAAGTTCCATGAGGCCAGAATCAACAATACACCGGAAGTAGTGATATGGGGTACGGGAACACCACTGCGTGAGTTCCTGCATGCAGATGATATGGCTGATGCATGTTTTTATTTAATTCAGCATTATAATGAGGAAGGACTGGTGAATATCGGAACCGGTGTAGATATTAGTATTGGTGATCTGGCGTTGATGATTAAGAAAATTGTAGGCTATGAAGGCAAGCTGACATTTGATTCCAGCAAGCCGGATGGTACTCCTCGTAAACTGATGGATGTAAGTAAACTGACTGGATTGGGATGGAAGGCCAGCATACAATTGGAAGAGGGGATCCGTTCAGTATACGAACAGGTAAAAAATACTCATTGGAAAAATTAGTTATGAAAAACCACAATCACGTTTTTATTATGGCAGGTGGCGTTGGAAGTCGCTTCTGGCCTAAAAGTAGGAATAACTATCCCAAACAGTTCATTGATATCCTTGGCATAGGCAAATCATTGTTACAATTGACTTATGAGCGGTTTAATAAAATTATACCTGCTGAGAATATCTATGTAGTAACCAATACTGCCTATAAAGGACTCATCCAGGAACAGTTGCCCGAAGTGTTAGCTGACAATATCCTTTGCGAACCTTCCCGGAATAACACTGCACCAGGTATTGCATATGCTGCATTTAAAATATTGGCAAAAGATGCGAATGCCTCTATGGTTATTGCTCCTTCTGATCATTTTATTCTCAGGGAAGAAACTTTCCTTGGAAAAATTCAGCAGGCATTAAATATCGTAGCTGAAAAGGATATATTATTAACCCTTGGTATTACACCTACCAGACCTGATACTGGTTACGGTTATATCAAGTTTGCAGAGAAGGGAGTAGAGGATATTCATAAGGTGATAAAGTTCACTGAAAAACCAGTTTTGTCCAAGGCGCTTGAATTTTTAAACAGCGGCGACTATGTATGGAATGCAGGCATTTTCATCTGGAAGGCACAATCTATACTCAATGCAGTAAAGCAGCTGACCCCTGAATTATATGACCTTTTCAGTAAAGGTGAGGGGCTCTATAATACCGCTCAGGAACAGGTATTCATAGATCAGCATTATCCACAGTCACCCAATATTTCCATAGATTATGCAGTAATGGAAAAGGCGGAAAATGTATATACTATGCCTGTTGAGTTTGGCTGGAGTGATCTTGGTACCTGGGCATCCCTGT
>Ga0316604_10001348_pt1 | contig 22035 bp, 7 predicted proteins | sample OWC_soil_day20_C_FD_207650 | JGI IMG/M metagenome (GOLD analysis project Ga0316604, IMG submission 207650) | Wetland soil microbial communities from Old Woman Creek delta, Ohio, United States - OWC_soil_day20_CT | ecosystem: Environmental > Terrestrial > Soil > Wetlands | place: USA: Ohio...
TTACCCTCGCTGGCCAGCATGCGTTCACAAAATTCCCTCAGACCATTACAATAACAGAATACCCCATACAGCAGCGTTATTAGATAAACTCTTAGTGGCAACCGCTTACAATAGCAGTTTAACTGATATTTCCGATTTACTGACTGTATTAGTGAATTTGATATTACATCCAATATATGTGACAAAACAGGCTGTCCGGGAAATTTCTTATTATCACCCATCGTTAGTTATAGTTTTTGTTTGGTAACTCAAACTTAACTAATATGGGCGGTTCTTCGGAACTGCCCATATTAGTTTAACTTAGAACTTTAGTCGGACAACACTGAAAAAATATTTATGGTTTTATTAGCTCATTTTTTGTCAGTATTTTTATAAAAAAATGCTTAAAAAGGTTTTAAATACCATAAATGCGCCAATATGAGCAGTTTCGGAAGAAAAATAAGAGAGGCCAAAGAAGCTAAAAGCTTCTCCCAGTCGGAGTTGGCAAGGCCAATAACCTCGCATCATTCCATTATCGGTAAATATGAACGAGATGAAGTGAAGCCTACTATCGATATCGTTAAAAGACTCGCTGAGGTGTTGGAGATAACTGTGGGATACTTATTGGGAGAGTCTGAAGACAGGGAACTTTTAAAAGATCCCTCTAAGCTCAAACGATTGAATGATCTTTCTAAATTCCTTGATCATAGCATCAAGTGTACCCTGTATACACTTGATGCTATGATCAACAATGTAAAATTCAAAGCTATTCAATAAGTAATAACCTTATCTTAATTTACATGGAGTTAATTGCGGATTACAATACTTTTGAAGTCAAGTTTTGGAATAAAAATAACCTCATATTTTCTGGCGTCAGAACAACTGAAAAGTATCGTTATAAATGGCTGCTATTTGATTTAGAGGAAAATATCATTTCGGTGATAAGGTTAAAACCATATATTATTTCCTTCTCTCTCAATGAAGAATATCTGATCTCATATTCTAATAACAGTAGCCCATATAATCTAACATTATATTATAAAGTCAAAAAAGCACCTCACTATAAAGCTCTTTTTAACAATGAGCTTTTCGAGATTATTTTACACAAAGGCAATAAGGTTTCATTTTTAAAAAACCAGATACAATTTGCATATTTAACCGAACAAGCAATAACTACTGGCTTTTCGAAAAAATTACATATTGTAGCTGATGATGATACCAACATTAGTTTCTTTTGCACACTTATCTACGGGATTATATGTACAACAGAAACAAATGATGGCAATATTAACTTTAATATCGGCAACATATCTGCAGAATTAAAGCAATTTGATACTCAATGGCAGCCTAGGCTAAAGCTTAGTAACTGATTTAATAACCTGCTCGAACGTCCCCCGGTATCGCGTATAATTTCCTGCAGGCTCATTATCTCCCATACAATTTACAAATAATATAAAATCACCTAGGTCAATAACTCCTGTAGTTGCCCCCAAATGGGTACCATTAGTACTCATTTTGTAATCTATTGTTGTGCAGGTATATCCATTAATAATACTTCCCTTAGAACTTACCAGTTGCATATCTTTAAATTCCGCCTGCACTTTTTTTAGAAAAAAGTCTGTATAATTAGATAATAATGCGCCCTCTTTTTTAGCTACAACATTTAAAACAATATTGGGACAAAATACTTTGTTTTCTTTACAATTCATCTTACAAACAAATAAAGCACTACATTCATCTACCCTTTTCCACTCATCAGGATAACCTATTCTAAAACCATATGGCTTAAAATCAACTACGTGCAATCGAGATCCCAAAATACTCATTGAATCCAATTTTACTAGTACTATACTCATTGAAGTACTAATGAGTATAAAAAAAATACTTAAACAAATAAAGCGACTCATAAAAATCATTTATTAAATCCTACTTTCAAGTTAACATCAACTCCTAAGAAAAGAGCGGCCCCCAAACCTACATCTATTCCATAAAATTTTTTATTCTTTCCCTCCTTCGTAGATATTTTGGGAGGCTTACTCATTCCCATACCCTTTTGTTCCATAGACTGCACTTTGTCCGCTATCTGCTTCATATTCTTAGGTTGAAGTACTGGTACTATAAAATACACCCCATAATCAGTTTTATAATCATGACCTTTCAAATCACCCTCTCCTAGTATATCTCCTCTTACCTTAAAACTTTGTTCAACCATCCCACCTAATCCTAATTTACCCCAAGGTGTTTTAACTGGAAGCTCAGCTGTCAATCCAAGTCCCTGAGAAACAGCGACTCCATCTCTCCCTGCATAGTCATAACTCCATGAATCTTTATTAAAGGGATCATTCAATAATCCTTTACCTGTAAATAAATTAATCTTAACTACATTTATATCCGCGGTACCTTTCAAGCCCCAGGCTGTTCCGCTGATTTTTGCCTGTAATCCAAGATCCACCTTAGCTCCCCCCTCCAAAACAAAATTAGCATCACTAAACCAATCTCCTACCGAATAAAAAAAATCAGAAACTTTATCCAGTCCACGCGATCTAAAATTCCTTGAGTCTACTCCAATCAATCCAATTGTACCATCAGAATTTAATTGTGAGTAAGCCTTATCAACCGACCAGTATTTACCGCCTTTTTCACCAGCATGCTCTACTAATTCGCCTCCATTGCTTTTCTGATATTTCTCTGCTCTTCGTTGCGCCGCCGGGTCACTTTCTGCACCAAAAGGATCAACGAAAAATAATGGGCTGTTATTTAATACTGCATATGGGCTCTGCCAAGGATAAAAAACAGGATCAACATTCCATCGCTTACCTGTTCTTGTGTCATACTCCCAAAACTCAGCAGTATTATGGTTACCGTCCTGATCAATCTCATCGCTCTTCTCCTGCCCATTAAACCCATACCTATACCCACCTCCCGATTGCCTCCCCGGCATTAACATACCAAACGGATAATATTCCTGGCTGGAACTGATAGATGGCTCATAATGATCTACAAAAATTCCATCCGTTGAAATACCTACCCTACGGTCCGACACCGTAGCTAACACATTCCCCAAATGATTACTTAACTCAAAGAACTTCTCTCCCCGGGTAAAATTAATATTTATTCCTGATCCTAATCCTGTCATATTTACTCCAGGTAGCACATTGCCATCTTCCACATTGACTTTCATTGCGTTAATTCCCAATCGGCTGCTTCCGTACAAATCTGCCGCTGTCTGACTCAGGGACCCATTGTTAACCGTACTATCGCCTTTCGTATAGATACTCATCACATTACCCATAGCATCTCTTACATACCATGTCTCTACTCCATTCACCCGCTTACTGATCCTGTTCCCCACAGCATCATATGTGTAACTGATCTCACTTCCATTCGATTTCTTAATCCTGCTTATCTTCCCATACAATGTCCATTCTATACTATCAATTCCAGCTCCATGATCTGATACCAGATTGCCAATTGCGTCATATTTATAATTCCCTGCTGTCTGACCATCTATATCATTTGCATAATTGGTGGCACTCACAGTGTCATATACGAAGTCCAGCTGATTTGTCCCCGTCTGGTACGTATATCTTAAGGAATCCATCCCTAACGGCGTGCCCGCAAAACTATGATTACCATTCCGCCGGTAGCTAAGGATATTACCATTCGCATCATAACTCACCCGTTCCTTAAAGTCTTCCAATACCTCCGGTTCCCATATATTCGTACTGGTATTCAATCCTCTTGACACCTGCATACCTGTCAGCCGGTTCAATACATCATAGCTATAATTGGATTGTAACGGTGTACCTACTGAGGGAAGATTTTGGCTAATGGCGGAGATATTGCCATTAAATAAAGGCTTCAGGTTCGTGCCGGATGCAAAAGGGTGGACTGTGCCTATAGGTGAATAATCCCTTCCCCCATAATAATGTAATGCAAATCCAAATACATCCTTTGCTACCTGGGTTCCACTACCACCATCGCCTCCCGGATCATAACCAGGGGTCACCGCTGTACTATTCACCCCTTTTAACCAGCCCTGAACTGTATATGCATAATCTACTCCCTGTACCTGTTCCTGGCCTAAAACCATCCTGCCTAAAGGACCATGCTTATAATACTGGTAATATGCATCATTATCCCAGTTAATACTATCATGACTCGTCTCTACATTCGTTAACCGGTTCTGCGCATCATAGCTGTAACGGTGATAGAAAGCATCCTTCCGACCCGGCTGATATCCTGCTTCATTCACCTTTCCGCTGATCAGATCATAGCCATATACCATCTTCTTAAACCGGTTATCACTCTCCTGCATACCTCCCTGCTTATAATCCTGCAATAAAGTATCAACATTCCCATGCACATCATAGCTATAAAATGTGGCTGTCGCAAAACCCATCGTATCCTGAGCTGCAGCATCATTAAATAATGCCGTCCAGGATACCCTGTTGCGAAGATTCCCGGGGGTTAGGTATAACTGAGATAACGAGCTATACGCTACATCATAAGTCGTTTTCGTAATCTGTTTACGCGAATTATTCGCTGCGGCCAACCAGTCTGATAACAATGTTGTATCCCGGCTGATGAAATCATTCATTACTACTGCACTCGTCAGCTCTCCGACTTCATTGATTCTACCCAGTGCATCATAGATCGTATAACTGTACTTATTATCGGGGCGCTGCTTTGCATGCTGCGATAATGAAAGACGGCCCAAACGGTCGTACCAGAAATGGCTCTCTCCTCCATCAGGTGATACCTGCGAAACTACCTGGTTAAGCGTATTATAACGGTACTGCGTAGCCATCGTATGTGCTGGCACCAATGTGATCCCCGCTGCCCTGGCTGCCCTTACCCTGTTCACCCAGTCAGTTGAACGATCTATCACCACTCCTGCTGGTGGAATCGTCTTTATAAGATTCCCTGCCTGATCGTAGTAGTAAAGGGTATAATGATACTCGCTCGTATTATAAGTCACTGTAAACACTTCTTTCTGCCCCCCCGTGATTGCCATCGCCAGGTAATCGGCATCAAAACTGCCATTCAGTGAATCCTTGTAAGCATTATAAATCTCTGTTCCTTTACTTACTGCAAAGAACTCATTATCTGTACAATTTGTGACACTATTCACAGCCACTGTTCCAAACACCGGTGTCGAATTGCCGCATAATAACGGTCCACCATAGAGTGTATAACACGAATCACCTACAATACAACCGCTCATATAATGAACCGTACCTACATCACTGGTACTCGTATTAAAGTCCGTTACATTGCTGACCGATTTGCTCCTATAGGTATCCCACGTCGCTTTTGTATTTGTATTGATCACTACGCTGTCATCTGCATTTACAAAGAGACTATCACTACAGCCTATCTTCCCCGTATAGTGGCTTATCATTAACACCCCATTATTCCCTATATTCCCCGCTGATGCATAATTGCCGTCAGGACGCTGTATTACTGAACTCAATTCCACGGCAGTATCCAACCTTATCAACTCTGACCATTCCAGGTTATTATCCTTATCTACTTTCCGCCATATCACGCTTTCTATATCTGAGGATACACTCTCTACTGCTACATATCCACTATCCCCTGTCGGGTACAGCGGCATAGACTGTACCAGGTTATCTCCTGATATCTTCCCAAACTCTTTATAATAAAGCACATTCCCCACTTCATCAATCCCCATCACAAGATGATGGTTCTCCGTCGTGGATACTCCATACCCCGTTATATTGAACATATAACCATACGGCTTCTTATAGATCTCCCCTCCAAAACTGGAGACCCAGCCATTAGTATGGTTCCGGTAATAACGCTTTGTTGATATTTGTGACCCGGTGGACAAATCCATTTTAAGAACGAACGTCTCAAAATATGGAACGGCATACGTGCTTCCCAGTACTACAAGTGTATCATTGTTCTGTAACAGACTGTAGCCTTCCTCACCACTGCTGTTACCTATTTGTTTTACCCATAATGCATTGCCTGTGCTATCAAGCAAACCTACTATAAAGTCTGCTACCGTATTGGCAATGTTGTACTTGCCGGTAAATGCATAACCGCCACCTGTCGTCTGGATGATATCTGTGCCCACCTCCCCATACGTCGTCGCATATTGCACGGATCTGCTCCAGGAAACGATCCCTCCACTATCCAGCTTGACTATATATGCACCCTGTACATAAGAGGCGCCACTCGTTCTCCCTATAGCTATAAATCCCCCATCTGACGTCTTTCTTACCTTCAAAAAGTAATCATCCAGTGATCCCCCATAACGTTTCGCCCACAATATATTCCCCAGTGAGTCTGTCTTTACCAGGTAAGCATCCGTATCAGGGTCCTGGTCCGTAGAATCTGCGACTGTCTTTATACGGCCCGCTAACAAATACCCCCCATCCACTGTGCTGATCACGTCACTAAACATCGATGTACTGTCACTCGCATAGACATGTAACCCTCCGGTAGGATCTCCTATCTTCTTACAGACTATGCTGTCTTTTGAACTGTATACCGTACAGGTATCCTCTATAAACGCCAGGTATTCCCATGCCTGTTTGGAGAAGCCGGTATGAGAGTTCATATAAGCGGCAAACAGGGAATTTACCTGCTGCTGTTTTGTGCTATCCCCTTCCTCTTTTGTTGGTTTTAGTGAAGGATAGGTTGATTTAAAGCTAGTATAAAGATCATTGATAGTTGTACACGAAGCACATGCTGCCGCTGTATTACATTGTATCAGCGCCGGGATCGTGATCGCGGGTGTCACATAGGTACAAGCTGCGTTGTCAGGATCACAGGCAGACAACAATGCATCTAACTGACTTTCTGTTAAAGCCGTACTGCGCGTCCGATTCAAATAAGCGGAGAAAGTACTGTCTGTGTTTTTCTTAAAAGCGTTGTATTCTATTTTCAGCGTATTAAGCGTATTACATTCACATGCTGTTGGCTTGGTATAAGTCGTACTTTCTGCATATACTGCCTGTGCATCATATGGAAGCGGCGCTGTTACCAACAGGTAATTACAGTTTAATGTATCCGTAATATTATGTGCGTTGTTGTATTCATCTATTATAGCCTGAAAACTGCTGTATTCATTTGTACTACCAGGTGCCACTGTGCTGGATCCCATTATATGGGTCGCATCTGCTCCTGCTTTACAGACAGCCAGCATCTTTGGAATAAATATCTGATTGATGACTGCGGTATCATAATAAGCACAGGTTTGCAACTGGCTGAGCCAGGTACTTACATAGCTCTGACAATTGGATGCGTATGTCGCTGCTAAATTCGCAGCTACTGAATCTTTTGCTTTTGTTGAATCACCGCTGGCGATATAACTGATGCCTGAAGATGTTAATGCCTTTGAATAATCTGTAAAATGAACTGATTTCCCGGCGGCGATCAGCTCATTGGTGGTAGCGGTACATTTGGTCAGCTGGATTAAGCTATCCAGCATACGGGTCTTTGTGGCTAAATACAATTCCCTGAATGTACGCCATGCCATATCAAGGTCACCGTCACACATGGTGCTTTCGTTAAATGCACTCGCCATTGTTTTGTAGCTGGCTACGCAATCACTGCCCAGTCCATCACATTTTACACCAATGGTCGATACACTGTACATAGAGATTCCCTTAGTAGTATCAGCAACATCTGAATAGAACTTCAGTTTCTTATTCAGCATGGTAGACTGCGTGGCTGCCATAGGGTCTATATTAGCTGTGACTGATTTAAATGGGATATTACTATTGCCTGTAGGGTTCAGGAAACCGGAATCCCGCGCAGCAGCGTAAGTATTTACTGCCTCAAATCGTCTGTCCCACAGGAGGCTGCTCTCGTAAGACTGGTAAACCAGGAATTTGCAATACTCCGGATGGTATTGCAATAATGAATTTGCCCAGGATGGTTTGAACTTCTCAGAAAAGTCTTCTGCACTGAGTGACTGTGGTAATACAAACCCACCCACACTTTCGTCATACACACTATCTACAGTGCCTGTGGAACTCTTGTAACTAAGGGTCTTCAGGCTATAAATTGGCTCCGAATCATTATCGTCAGAGTAGAAGATGGAATAAATATCACTTGAATCTTCTACATTGGCATACTGACCTGAGGATGGTGACATATCTTCCAACATGGCTGTTCTCATCTCATCGACTGGTGAGGTGGTGTTACAAAGCGCATTACAGGCGTCTACAGCCTCATTATAGGCGGTGAGTGCCTCCGCACGATACCCTGCGCTGTCCTGGGTCGAGATACCTGCCTTCGTCAGATATTGGGTACGGAAAGCATTCCAGTCACCTACACTGTCACGGCAGGATTGACAATCGGGTACACATGTTGTATTTACCTGCAGATCACGCTGCTCCTGAATGATTTGAGACAGGGTGGTACACAGGTTGCGCAACATAAAGATGCTGTCACGATAATAGGCCATTGCTTCACGATTCACTGTCAAACGCTTCGTGATCATGTAGCTACCTTTCTCCAGGTTTTGAAGGGTGAAATCTGCTACGAATGATTCAGGCGTTCCACAATTGGCAATGATGGAATCTGCTTTGAAATTATGATAAGTGACCTGGTATGGGCTGCCACCCAGGTGTTGGTTGTACACGTCGTCTGTGATGGTGATCTCAAGATCATATAAGCCATTATAACATACCGTATCTCCATTACAATCTGGTTTACGAAGTACCGGAGGCGTTAAGGTATAGTGAAAATGGTAATCCCCTTTCTGCGTCACCAGTTGGCTATGTGTACTTTCAAGGGTCAAATCTTTGATCGTGTTACTACCAGCCCTGGATAAAGTATCTGTGACTGTAAATCCTATATTGGAAGAAAGATTCTCCAGGTCAGCACTGTCTGCCACGCCAGCCAGTGCTGTCGCCACTGTACGGCCATGCATATCTACATAAGAAACAGACATCTGCCCATTGGCATCCTGCACTGTGTTCTTAAAATAATGAGACTTGTCACCGGCTTCTGTGCCAAACAATACATCCAGATCATTATCATTAGGTGCATCATAATAATATTTGGTCTCATGGTTGCCTCCCAACCTAAAGGTCTCACCCAGCCCACCCTGCCTGCTGATCCTGTTAGTATTATCCTGGGTATACACTGTTTCTGTAAACGCATACCCCCCTGCATCTGGTATATAGCGGTTCATACCTTCATCCTTCTGTGGATTATTGGAAGAATAATACTGGTTGGCACCACTCTCTGTGGACATCTTTGCAGCACTCGCAGTCAGGAATGCCTCCGGAGTAGGCAAGGTATCATAATTACTCTTATCGTATTCTCCATTCAGACCCCGGTTGAAATTGCGGGAATATTTTATTACTGAACTCAATGTTGGAGAAGGCATGACCTGGATCGTTTCTCTGCCCTGATAGTCATATAGTTTCTCTCCAACAATTGTCGTATTTGTTGTATTATCTTTTGTGACAGTCTGCCGGTTCCTGAGTGAACCATCATAATAAGCTACAACCACATTTCGCTTACCTTCTTCTGCAAAACTCACCTTTGAATTCCAGTTCAGGGAACGCTGGTGTCCTACAAAATCAAAACTGCCCAGGCCACCGCTGAATGCAGAACTCCAGGGCGTTTCTATCCTGGCATAACTACCTTTATCCTGCACGGCACGAGCCCGGAAAAACAAAGTACCTTTGCCATCATACAATAATGGAATACTGTATGTAGTACCCGTGATCGTTACACGGGAAGCATTGTTCCTGAATAACAATACCGGGTTAATAGGATTACCATATTTATTAGCTGCCAGTGCACTGGAATCTACATAGGTCCATTCCAGGTCATATTCATCTGCACCGGTTAGTGCTGGCCAGGTAACGGTCAGTTCATCGGTAGAATCAGTATTTGAAGTGGTAGTATATGAAATTGACTTTACAGCATCATCCGTACAATTCAATGCATACGTCACCTGTACATCCATCTCATTTTCCAACAACAATGAATTTATCACTTTATCATTATCATTGGAAATATTCAGACTCAGTAACTTCAAGGTCACCTGATGTGTATTGTTAAACACAAAACTACTGCGGCTTGTATAAGCAACATTCTTAGAATAATTGATTTGGAGTGATTGGTCTACTGAATCAATCACACTGTCCGGACGTTTATAAATAACACGCACCGTAGCCACTGCGTTGAACGTATCGGGCAATAGCCTGCCTGAATATTCATTGATATGGAAAACGATAATATTCTTTGCAGAATAAGGTGTATCAAGTTTTGTATTGCCTGAGAAAAACACCGAATCTTTCACTTCAATACTCGCATTGACAACCAATTCGCCCTTACTACCATCCAGGCTTTTTTTCAGGACGGTGATCCTTTGGGCATGACTACTTATCGCCACAAAAAGGCATAGGGATAAAATCAGCCATTTATAAAATTCTTTCATAATCATTTCAGGTTAGGGGTACCCAATAATATTTTGTAATCTCCTGCAACCAACATAGCGAGTGTGAATATTAATAAGAGACGCTTCATCTATTTAATATCTTTTAATAATCATTCAACAACGCACTCCTTGACTCTGTGATAGTCATCACCCCTCTCTCCGTCTCCTTCTTCAAACGGATCAAACTACCATCATCATCATATTCATAAAACGCCGCATAGTTATTCTCATCCAGTTCCGCCATCAGTCGGAGTGTTTCTGCATCGTATACATAAGACTTCATGTTCGCATTGTAAGGATGAATGCGCAAGTCATCGAAGTAGACAGTATTACTCCCCGTATTCTGCATATTCACTGTCAGCAAAGTGGCATCTGTTGCCACATCCACGACCACTTCATAACGTTCCCAGCCTTCGATGATATTGCCGGATGGCGTTGCGACCGTACTGATATTACCTGCTGCACGACCAACTACTATGCTTACCTGATTACCGGTGTAAGATGCACCATCACACTGCCCGGATTCTTTTACCCATACACTTACCACCATACGTTTTCCTGCTATCGGAGAGAATGAAGGTATCAAGGCATCCGATCCAGCTACGATTCTCTTCAATACGGTACTACCATTGGTACTGCAGGTATTCGCCGTTGTAGTATATCCTAATTCGAATGTGTTATCGTCAGCAGCAGTGACTGTCGCTGTAATGCCCGTACTACTGCCTGCATTGACACGGAGACTGTAACGGCCTGTATGTGCTTCGATCGTATCAAATGCGCTCTTGTATGCAGAGAAATCAAAGTTTCTTGGTACGGAACAGACACTGTCGCAGGTACTGCCTATATAGTCATAATCTTCAAACCCTTCATAACCGATCTCACGGAAACGGGCATTCTGTACTACGGCTGTGGCCAATGCATCCTGGTAACCATATATAGCGGCATTATACCTTCCTAAGGGATCTTTGTTCTCCATCTCTGCGCCTTTCCGGTTAAATAAGGTGCTTTCACTATTCCATACCCACCTGGAGACTGCGGTATCCTGTGCTTGCCAGGTACTATCTGTCGTCATCTTCCAGAAACCAGCATAATTCAGGAATGTTCCATCTGTACGAATATGGGTACTGTCTGTTGGGTCTGATTCTTTTCTGGGCCCATAGTAGGCAAAAGATCTGTATGGTTGCCAGTTGCCCGTCAAGCCATAGGTATACGGGTTCACGCTGGTATCTGTGACGGCACTGTAACAAATACCGGATGCCACATCTTTACAGGTATAGCAGCTATCAATATATAACTGGGCAACTACACCCGTATCTGTTGCAAATGTCCAGGTGATATCAAGGTACGGGCGTTTTGTTGTATCAGCATTTCTTTGTGAACAAAACGTAGCATACAAGGAATAAGGATCTGTAAACTGAGACGGAAGTGTCTTATCGTTCTTCAGGATAATGCCATTGTCCAGTATACGCTTTGAACCAGTTAAACCAGAGACCAGATCAAAGGAGAAATCCTGAAAATGATTATCCGCCGCCACTACATCACCTACAGACGATCCTCCAAGTACATGAATGAGTACAGGGTCCATTTTGTACGTCCAGGGATCGGAAGAAAAATACAGGGTACCGATGGACTGGTAATCTGTTTCTGAACTGATCACATGGGCGTTTGTATATGTAGACGGATAAAACCCCGTAGGATCAGCAAACAGGTTTAAGGTAGCTGAAAGAATAATCGCATCATCCGGAATATTTACAGCACTGTCAATCGCCATCACGGATGTCAGCTGATAAGTACCCGTACTGTTTGCTGAAAATCCTACCCGCATGTTAGTCGCTGCTGTATCCATTCCATACTTTGCAAAGCTGGTCACCGTGGGGAAGATATCACTGGTGGCTGATATCATGTAGGTATTCACGGAACGGGTCACCAGGTACTTTTTATGTACGGGCTTTCCATAATTGAAAGATACTTTACCAGAGTTATCACAGTCTGTGCTGGCCAGTTTTGTGAAATTCACGGTGCCATTGTTGACCGCATTCAATACGACAGCACAATCTCCTAACCGCGCCTTGTACTGACTGCCGGAAGTAGCTGTAGTAAGGGCATAGAAATAGTTATTGATATTATTCGTCAGGATCGAACAGCCTGAATAGGACACTGAATAACCAGCAGCATTTGCATCTTTTATCAGCGTGGATAGCAGGATATGATCTGACTCCTTAATGTAAAGCCGGTTGGATGCGATGAGGTAATCGAACAACGGCTTCAGGCAGGTACAGGCACAGGTGGCTGTCGCCCCCTGTCCGGAGCCCCTAAGTCCTGTTATAATTATTATGAGTGTCAGAAAAAAATATTTCCGCATATATAAGATTATTGTAAATACAGTAAAATGGTGATTGTAGTTCCGGTGACGGTCCATGTTTGTGTACCGGAATAAACATTCTTAGCAGTACCATTTACAGAAGCATAACCCGCCGACATAGCAGCGATGGTAACAACAAATGTAGTTGCAGTAGTACTGTACGTTTTTGAAGCGCCATTGGCGATCAGCAGGTCTGTTCCATCATAACTACCACTCGTAATGGTTGTTCCGGAAGACGTCTTTACAGTAATAGTACCATGGGCCGTATTGGCAGTATGTCCTGATGGAGACGGATTAATTGTGATAGTGACTGTTTGTGCTGTACATGTCCCATTCGTATTGGCATAGGTCTGACCATTTGCTAATGTATCGGCTGCTGCTTTTGAATTTGCATCGGCATAGCTCACGATAGAGGTATATTTACCGGCAGCTACGCTGTAAGTAACTGAACTGCCTGTATATCCCGTTCCACAATTGTTCCTCGTATAGGTGCGGCTCATCGCATCGTTCGTATAGGTACAGGTACCATTCGTATTTGCATAGGTTTGGGCGTTGGCTGTCAGATCCGCACTTGCCAAACTATCTGCACTCGCCTGGCTGACCGTACTGCTATACTTGCTGGCGGCTACGGTGTAGGTCACAGAAGAACCAGTTCCATTAGTACCACAGTTGTTCCGTGTCTTGGTAGATGTTACGGCTGTATTATAGAAGGTACAGGTACCATTTGTATTTGCATAGGTCTGGGCATTGGCTGTCAGATCCGCATTCGCCAAACTATCTGCACTCGCCTGACTGACTGTACTGCTGTATTTATTCGCAGCCACGGTGTAGGTCACTGAAGAACCGGTTCCCCCTGTTGCACAGTTGCTACGGGTTTTCGTAACGCTTACCGCTGTGTTATAGAAAGTACAATAACCGTTTGTATTAGCATAAGTTTGTGCATTCGCAGTTAGATCCGCATTCGCCAAACTATCTGCACTCGCCTGACTCACTGTACTGCTGTATTTATTCGCAGCTACGGTGTAGGTCACTGAAGAACCCGTACCGCCGGTTGCACAGTTGTTTTTGGTTTTCGTAACGCTTACCACTGTATTGTAGAAGGTACAGTAACCGTTTGTATTCGCATAGGTCTGTGCATTCGCTGTCAGATCCGCATTCGCCAAACTATCTGCACTCGCCTGACTCACTGTACTACTGTATTTATTCGCAGCTACGGTGTAAGTCACTGAAGAACCGGTGCCACCTGTTGCACAGTTGTTTTTGGTCTTGGTCACACTTACCGCTGTATTGTAGTAAGTGCAGGTGCCATTTGTATTTGCATAAGCCTGTGCATTATTCGTGAGGTCCACATTCGCCAAACTATCGGCCTTTGCCTGACTCACTGTACTGCTCCATTTACCTGCTGCTACCGTGTAGGTCACTGAAGAACCGGTTCCACCAGATGCACAGTTGTTATGGGTTTTAGTAACACTCACCAATGTATTATAGAAGGTACAGGTGCCATTTGCATTCGCATAAGCCTGTCCCAGTGACGCCAGTCTGATCTTCGCCAGTGAATCTGCAGCTGTCTGACTGACTGATGAAGAATCTGTACCTGCTGCAAGGTTGTAGGTCACTGATCCTCCTGTACCACCTGAAGCACAGTTGTTCTTTGTGTAGCTACCACTCTGTGCAACGCTATAATAATAACAGGTGGAATTATTTGCCTGCGATTGTGCCTCAGAAAGTGCCCATGCATAAGCGGTTGAATCAGCTGCAGCCTGGCTTACATAAGAATGAGAGAAACCTGCTCCTACTGTATAAGAAGCAGTAGCACCCTTCGACCCCGCAGCACAATTGTTCTTACTTGTTGTAGCAGTTTGTGCTGTACTTGCATAATAAGCGATACATACGCCATGTGCATTGGCGTACAACTGTCCGCTATCACTCATCAGCTTCTGCGCCATGGAATCAGCGGCTGCCTGGCTCACGGTTGACGAAAATTTATTGGCAGGCACCACATAAGAAACGGCATACCTGCCTATATATCCGCTGGAACAATTACTAACAATGTAAGACCTGCTCAGCAGATGGTTACCATAAGTTGTCTGTGTCACCCCACAATCCGCGGCATCCCCCCCTGCATACTTTGCATATGCTTCAGGTACACAAGTGGTCACTGTACCAGACTTCCTGCTATCAGGTACTTTCCAGGTTGATTTATATTGTACTGCTGCGGCAGCAATTACTTTTGACGTACTATCTATCACCAGTTTGTAACCAGTACTGGTTTGTACAAGCGGGTTTTTCAATAATGATACATTACTGATGGCTGCACCTATATTCTTTCTCCCTGACTTCACCACCTTCAGGGTAATATCATTCCCTGTAAAAGGTTGTCCATTCTCATCTACAAAGTAGATATCAGGACTACCACCGTTCTGCTCATTGGCATCCACTGTATACATCAGCCCTGTAGCAGGGAAGGTGGCCACATGAGGCGCACAATCTTCTCCACCTGTTTTAGGCTTACTGTAGATCAATATCTTATCACCACCTGCAAAGTAATCTGTTACTTTAGCTGTTGCAGGCAGACCACTTGTAATACGGCCCTGCCTGATATAGATATTTTTCAGGATCACCCCGATATTCTTATAGGCCCCACTCATACCATCGTAGGCCCAGCCGGCCGGCATGGTGAAATTATATATAGGATCGTTGAACTCATTTTGCGTGCTGGTCAGGAGCACATTCCCCGTTTCGCTGTCGTACAGCAGATTGCGGGTACTGATCTTACTATCCTTATCCGTTACCACCACACTATCCAGTATACCATGACGGTAGATCACTTTGGATACTGCCGCTGAATGATACATGGTCTCTTCTTTATTATATACACTCAACGCTACAGGTATAAACATGATCGGAGGCCATGGGAAGGTGAACATATCTCCATTCACCTGTACGGTCACGGCGGTAGATACAGAGCGTTCTTCCCGCATATCCGTCATCAGCTCCATGTCCTTACCAATTACAGCAGTAGTGTCAATCACCCCTTTAGGGGTCATGGCCATCACTGTATTATTAAGATGCTTAGTCGTTGCCTGCTGATCATCTACCCGATAATAATTAGTGGTAGAGGCAACCGGAGTAGTCGCATTTGTTTCACTATAAGAAGCCTGTGATTTCAATCGACCATTCATATCATTCAACTCCACTTTGAAACCCTGACTGACAGCGATATAATGTTTTGAATTGATACGCAGCAGGTTGCTCAGTGCAGGTTTATAACGTTTCTTGTTATCTGCCAACAAGGTCATATCAGTTAATGTAGGGAAGTCATAACTGGTATAGTAGCAGTTTTCACCATACCCATTTGCAGAACGGGTTTTATTTGCATGGATAGTTCTCACACGCACTTTACTATAACCTACACCTGGAGATGGGAAGAACGATTCTCCCAATGGCAGCTCTGTATAACCATTTACAATAGGTGCCAGTGCAGCTACCTGCTGGTTATATTCCAATGGTGTTCTCCATGGGTTTTCATCTGCACCGATCATTGGCTCATAAGTAGCCACCCCACTGCTGATAGTATCTGTTTTACCATTGATATCTTTGGTAGTGGTATAAATATATTCCTGACCGTATACAGATTCTTTCTGTTTGGTCATCTCATTCCAGTTGTCAAATATCCTGATGCGTTTTACACGAATACCACCACCATACTTTTTATAGTAAGGGTTATTGAGGCGAACATAACTGCGGCCCAGGTCTACTGACCTCGCCCAGTTTTTGGTCCTGGCAGCTTTGTCGAACGTGGCTAACATCTGTACGATATTACTTGCCTGACTAGCCAATATCTTGATCACATCTACTGCCGATACATCATCCCCTGTTTCAGAACCCGGATATGCCTTGGATGGCAGGTTCATTCTCAGGTAAGAGAAGGCAGCCTTCGTCAACGGGCTATAGAGACTTGTAGCCATGTCTATTTCACCATTTGTGCTACTTGTAGCCATGTCTATTTCACCATTTGTGCTGATAGCCTTCACACGGATATAGATGGTTTTACCTCCGTTAAAGAAACCATATTTGCTTTGATCCAGCGTAGCGTAGACAGGTACATACTCGCTGCCACTACCATATTTATCAGCAGGCATTTTCACATACAGACGGAAATAGACTTTTTCCATTCCTTCCAGGTAACGGGTATACACTTCTGCATTGCTGCTCACTGCTTTTGGAACATTGATCGATACATATTGATTATCATACAGACCATTGTAGAGATTACTTTGCAGGTCGTCCGCTGAGTTGGGCGCACCTAAAGAGAAACCAGCAATGGTATACATCTGTGCAGCTCTCTTATTTTGTACATAAGCGTAATCATCACTTTCATAATCCACTTTGATACGACCACCTGCTGGCAGCTGGATAGAATCCAGCGTCCAGGCACCCACGTTTTGTGCAGCCAGTGTACTATCCTGTAATGAATATGGATAATCATTGTTATTGACCTGAGACGGGTTCTGACCAGATGGTTTGTAGGTACCCCAGCGATCCACCTCCTTACTGTTATAATCAGGATTCACGCCATTATAAAAGAATACATAAGGATGACGCTTACCCTTCTGGTTATTATTATAAGTGAACCAAACTTTCTTCAGGGTCAGTTTACCTTCGGCATTAATCCTACCGTTGGCTCCTTTACACAGATCATAGCTGTATTCAAAGTGAACCGTTTTAACAGGCTTTGGATTTGCCTTCATCAGCTCTGACTTTGTATACAAATTGATCTCTTCCAGCTTACGGCCATAATTACCTTTTTGTCTTACACCATTCTCATCGATGGCAGGCAGGTCATCACGACTGGCCAGTTTAAAGATGGCCACCATGTTCTTGGACTCAATAGAGTGCAGGTACCACAGTTCTTTCTGACCGTACACATAACTACCTTTATCATCGCGGTTATCTGTACGCTGGCCCTGGTTCAGGGATGCCTGATTCGGGATAGCAGGTGCAGGTGAACGCCAGTTGTACGGATTATTGATACCTGCTATCTTGGTATAGTTAAATTTGATTGCGTCACCTTTATCATCTGCTGTAATACCATTGCCTGTTAAATCCTGGTAGTCGGGAGACAACAGGGCAGTCAACAGGAAGGTATGCGCATAGGCTGGCATGAGTTCACTGGAATAATAATGGTCATTACCACTGCTATTACCCGTTGAGTTCTCAGCACCAGGTGTATATTTTACAAGGCCACTGTCTGCATTTCCTTTGGAAGCATCTACAGAGAAAGTGGCTTCTTTTTGTTGCAGGTTATAGATAGGCAGACCATAGATGTATCGTTTTCCATCTGCATTGGTCACATCAATTTCAGAAATGTGATTCTTCTGGCGGAAAGAATTTACGCGTTTCTCTAAGGAAACACTATCTACCATCAATGTATCTTTTGTAGATGTCAGATAAAGGTTTTCTGTCGGGACACGGATGCGATCCTGGGAAGGGTATTTCCATTCCAACATCGCACGCATGGAACCTTTATTATTATTATAATCTACGCGCACCTTATAATACTGGCCTGCCACAAGGTTTACTTTGGCAGAGTCCAGCGTTGCTACTATTCCAAAGTTGTCAATCAGGCTGGTATCATTCAGGAACAACCGGGCACCATCGTCATGATTTAAATAAAAAGTGTAATCACCGGTAACGGGTGCTTTGATACGGCCTGTCCATCTGGCGGACCACCTGGTATTTAATGGCGTCACATCGGCAGCACGGTCATAGTTAAAGACCGTCTGATTTGGCATATAAATTACTGTATCTACTTTTTCATACAGTTTCTTTTCAAAATTTCTATGAATAAAATACTGTCCCTGCAATCCCACACCGTCTCCATCTACATCATCTGAAATAACAGCTGGACAAGGGGTCAGGCTATAATAATTCTCTGAATAGTTCTCAATAAATCGAGGAAACCCTGCCACACCAGCTTCTTCAGCCGTAAGGTAAGAGATGACCTGGTTTCTTTTCTCACGCCTTGTTCTCATGGAACTAAGGGTATCCATTGCCTCATCAGCCACCCATTTTTTATACTGGTATCTGCTCAGGTATTTGGTTGCCTGCAGGGTTGAGCTGCTGGTACTGGACTGGTTTAATTTCACGGTCACGACATCATCACCACCCAGTTTTGTATAATATTCCTTATCATTCACAGTCATCTCACCGGGGTTCCTGAAGTATGACCCTTCGTAGGTACCCAGAGAACTGGTAAATGGAGTTTGGGTATAAAATATATTATCCTTCAGCCAGGCACCATTTTCAGTATAAGCATAGGTAAGACCTATCGTAGCACCGGCATGGACCAGACCTCCGGCAGAAAGATCAGCACCTGCGGTACCTGATACAAATTTAGTTTTGTTGTAGTGATCAAATACATGACCGATATCGCTGCGGTAAGCCCTGAAACTACCCCCTGTACCTTCACCTGACATCGCAAACACATCGTAGGTATAGGATGGAATACCAATATTAGGCACGGCGGGTTTCTCACGGTAAGGAATATCCTTTTCACGGTTATAATCCATCAATACACTCGTATTATTACCGGCACCCTGGTAGTTTAGATAACCATAAGCAGGCAGTGATCTATGCTGATCAGCTTCCTTTATTTCCTGTTTTGCATAGTAACCTTCAAATGCAAGCGTAGAAGAGCTTACCGAAGCATCGGTCCCTACTTTCAAGGTAAATGTCAGGTTGGTATTTGTATAAGGAAGAGTGACTGCAGGAGAATAAGAAGGATATGCAAAAGACATGATCGTACGACTTGCACCTGTGGAACTGCCCCATTGATTGGTGGTAGTGGTCACTGTCTTACCGTCACTTCCGGTTTGATTTTTAGTTGAACTACTGGTCATGCTCGTACCCAATCCCAACGTCAGTGCTTTCATGCCACTTCTGGAATTAAATCCTGTGCTAAGACCAACACTGCCACCCATGGTTCCGGTTTCCTTCGTCCTTTCCCAATTCTTTTTGTAATCCAGGCTGGCACCCACTGTAAAGCCATCTGTAGAGCTATTTGTAAGAGACAATCCTGCGGTTAATTTACCCATGGAGGCAGAGCCTACATTGATACTGGGACTAAGACCGGTTTCCATTCCCCAGCCTTTGTAATTATTATAATTAATGCCGACACTCGCAGTAAGGGATAAAGAGAGACTGGCAGAATCACTACCGGTGAGCTTATTCAATGGAAGACCCAGCAGCTCTTCAGACAACGCTACAGAAACACCTGCACTTACATTGGGTTTCATAGCAGAAACCTGCTGTATGGTATCTGTACCATTGAAATCATCGGGTAAGCCTCTCAGGTTTCTTGTGATGGAACCCGGGTTCAGGTTCCAGCCAAGACCTACCCAGCTTGCATCCTGATCCATGCCTACGCCACTGTTATAACCCAGCGCCAGCGGATAACCGCCTACATCCAGCAATGGAATAGAATAGGAAAAATCTCCGGAAAACAGGTCGACCATGTTATCACTGTTCACCGAGTGGAAGTCCTGGCTTTCGGGTTGTGTAGGGCCCCCGATAAATGCTTTGGATGTCATGGTACGGCCAGCTGGGGTGCTTTTTTCAGCGGGTAGTACTGCTGCATTTTCCCTTACCGGCAATGGGGTTCTTGTAGTTGTTACGCTGACAGGAAATACCACAGGAGCGCCAAATGCATAATTCGGCAACACCGTTTCGAGATACATCACAACAAGCATCAGAGAAGCAATCAAACGCTTGCTTCCTGCGACATGTTTTAATATCATTTACGCTTTATTTATTTTTGTAGATAAATTTTGCATTCAAGTATTCCTTCCTGCCATTTTGCAGACGGAATAGATAATGTTGGTCATTGGTAAGAGCTTTCAGTACGATCTTTAACTGGTTAAGGTGATCGTTCTGGACAACGCTGTCAGTATAGGCTGATTGGTTGTGACATCAGTCATTATCACCTCTATCTTTACGAGGATAGGTGAAGACGATGTACTCACTAACAGCATGTTCCAGAGATGTGCTTTTTGCACTACTCCTGTAGGTGGCAATTGAACCGTCATGCTTACCTGGGCAACAGAACTAAGAGATAGCAATATTAGTGCTATCAGGGCTAAGCGTCTCATTTAGAATTTTTTGGTATAGGTATATAGCATCTCATTCCATGTGGTAGGTATCGCTTCTTGAATGGGTTATAGAAGAATATCTATTGGGTGGATAGGGATATTTATTGGTATGTTTTGTCCCTTAAACAATTATACATGACACAGCACCTCCTCCTGTTAAGGAGAAAAACACCACTTATTGAACAACCGGGTAAAATCGTACTTCTGTAGATATTCTTTAAATACTACAATAAGGGTTAATTTGTTGCTTGGTTTTGTTTTTAAAATTATTGTCCCTAATCGGCAACGTATACAGTCGGTTAAATGGTATGGGTACAGTACGGTGGGTCGGTATAGTCAACAACGTACTTATCAGGACAAAAGTATATAATAAAAAGTGATTTCCAAATGTAAGTATAAAATATTTTCTCAATGATAGAAAAATGGCTGTACCTCAATCTTAGATACAGCCATTTTTTAATTATCTCACATCCTTCAGATTCACATCGACCTTGTCTCCATCCTTTCTGACAGTCACTTTCATCTCTATTTCGGCCGTTGCGCCGGTAGTCGCATTGGCTGATTTATAGACATCACTTGAAGATAATACAGCTCCACTTGGGTGCATTAAATAGCTTGTTCCGGCATAATAACTGTATGAATATGTGTGAGTATATCCAAAACTGGTAAGCAGGATATACTCTCCGGGCATCAGGTTTGTAAATTCAAAATGACCTTTGTCATCATACACGGTCGTCTTTTTTATACATGCCTCCACATTAGGATCGATAGGTACCGGTGGCAGCTTTTTACCTTTCGCTATCTTTTTATTCACCTCTTTCCATTCATCCAGATAGGCAGAATTAGGCAGAATAGACACCACCGTTCCTTTAGGTGCATATTGTGCTTTGTTGATATTCACGACTGCAATTCCTTTTTTACTACTATGATCTCTTGCAAATGCAGTACCTACAATCACACTGTTTCCTTTCTCTAATTTCTGCAAAGCTTCTTCTTTGTTAAATTTATTGGCGATCGGCTGGTAATCCAGTTCTTCATCTATGCATATTTCGGTGATACCGCCACCCGCAGGCATTTCTCTTTGCCATATTCTGTGACTTTTTTTA
>Ga0316604_10001350_pt1 | contig 22025 bp, 20 predicted proteins | sample OWC_soil_day20_C_FD_207650 | JGI IMG/M metagenome (GOLD analysis project Ga0316604, IMG submission 207650) | Wetland soil microbial communities from Old Woman Creek delta, Ohio, United States - OWC_soil_day20_CT | ecosystem: Environmental > Terrestrial > Soil > Wetlands | place: USA: Ohio...
TTGCATGCCTGCCCAGCATGATCCCGGTAGAGACCGTGAAAACGACACCGGTGCCGGGGATCAGTACGACGATCAGGGACGTGATGAGAAATTCGGTTGAGATCATTCCGTTCGTGTCTTTCGGTTGATGGCTGAGTGTCCAAGTGGAAGCTGGCAATAGATGACATCGAACGTCAGGCCGTTTTTCCGCCCGATGCCCTGGAATCGTCCGCATTCGCGAAAGCCATTCCTGAGATGGAACCGCAAACTGCCTTCATTCAGCGAAGAGATGCCGGCAAGGATGTTCGTGATCCCCATCGACCCGCCCTCGGCGACAAGCCGGTTCAGGAGCCTTTTTCCGACTCCTTTCCCGGTAAAACCCGGCGCCACGAAATAACTGACTTCGCATGTCCGGGAAAAGGCAGGATTCTGATTATAGGGGCGAAGACGTCCGAAGCCGACTATTCTGCCGTTTCCATCCCTGGCCGTCAGGCTGGGATAACCCGCATGGGCGCCCAGGAACGGATCGAAGAATTCATAGGGCACCCTCTTTTCCGCATAGGCGGCGAAACTATTTTCGATATAGTAATTGTAGATATCAATGACAGGTTCGCAATCGTCCGGCAACATGGGTTCCAGCGTGGCGATCATCGTGTCGTCCTTTGGCTATGGAAGTGGCAGGCAGGTCAGCAGTGGTTCCAGTTGCCAAATTAGCATAATGCGTTGCCCCAACGCAAGTTTGCCCGGGGGAAGCGAGGTAGCCATCGTGCCCGACTCCCTCCTGCAAATCCGGCAAGACGCCGCTTCCTGAAAGACAGAGGCCCACGAGCCGGTGTAAGATTCACACCTTCCGGTACTCAGCAACAGGCCATCATGCATTCGTCACCGATCACCTATATCGACCCACTGTTCCGCCCACCCAGCGAAGCGTACTCTTTTATTCTGCAAATCACCAATGGATGCAGTTGGAACAAATGCACATATTGCGACATGTATACCCAGTCGCAGAAGAAGTTCAGCGTCAAACCGGAAGAGGACGTCTTCAGGGAAATCGAATGGGCGGGCAAGCACCTGCGGAATGTGCGCAGGGTGTTCCTGGCCGACGGCGATGCCATATCCCTGTCCACCCGCCGTCTGCTTGCTATTCTCGGCAAGATACGCGAGCATCTCCCCGAGGTGACGCGCGTCTCGTCCTACTGCTCGCCGCGCAATGTCAGCGGCAAATCGAGCGAGGACCTCAAAGCCTTGCACGAGGCCGGACTGGGCCTGGTCTATGTCGGCGCGGAATCCGGCGACGATCACATACTCACGTGCATCAACAAGGGCGATACCCACCAGTCCGCCGTCGACTCGCTTAACCGGCTCGCCGATGCGGGCATCAAGCGGTCGGTGATGCTGATCAACGGCGTTGGCGGCTACCGGTTCAGCGAGCAGCATGCACTCCATTCCGCGCTGCTGGCCAACAAGACCCAGCCGGAATACCTGGCCTCGCTGGTCATCAACCTTCCGAATGGCGATGCGCGCTTTCAGGCCGGGTTTGACGGGCAGTTCGAGCGCATGAACCAGCAGGGGCTGTTCAGGGAAATACGTATGCTGATCGGCGCGCTGGAACTGAATTCCACCATCTTCCGCAGCGACCATGCATCCAACCAGTTGGTCCTGCGCGGCGTGCTGGGCAAGGACAAGGAGAAAATGCTGGCGCAGATCGACCAGGCGATCGAGCGTCCGCAGGAAGCGCACCTTCGCCCCGTGTGGGAGCGGCCTTTCTGACGGCCGGTCACGGTTTCAGCCCGCCGTACGCGGCTTTTTGACCCACGCCTGGATGGACGGGCGTTCCCACTGCCGCTGAGCGTACTCGACCAGCCGTGCAGGGACCGGGTCGTCATTCATGACCAGGCGGTTCAACATCAGCGCCAGGTCGGCATCTGCGATGCTCCAGGCGAACAGCAGGTTGCCGCCGCCGTGCGCCAGCAGGGCCGTCGCAACCCTGATCAGCTTTTGCGCCGCTTCATTCGCTGCCTCCGAGAGGGGCTCGTCAATCGGCCCATGGAACAGGACTTCGGTCGGACGTTCCTTACGCAACGCCATCAGGTCACTGCGTAGCCACGCCTGAACCTGGCGGGCGCGCGCCTTGGCTCTCAGTTCCTGCGGATAAAGCAGCGGTCCCGGAAAGGCATCATCGAGGTATTCGGTTATGGCCGATGACTCCGACAGGGAAAAGCCGCCCTGCACGAGGGTCGGTACGCGCTGGGTAAGGGACAGGTTCGTAAAGCTGTCCGCGCGGTTGACGCCCGACTTGAGATCGACCGTATGGAGTTCAAAGGGGATTTCCTTCTCTTCCAGGCCGACGAAGGCGGACATGGCGTAGGGGCTGAGAAAACGGGAGTCGACGTAAAGCTGCATGTGAGTTCCTTTCAAGAGGGCATTATTACCCTAACTGGAACTCGGCATGAATGCCTTGCGGCTTCCCAAATCTCAGGGCTTCCGCAAGGCCACACACGGCGTCAACTTTATCAGGCTACGTATCAGCTGTTCCCGTTGGTATGGTAGTGTACACGGAACGGGCCAACGATCGAGTTGAAGATCAGGTCGCCGTTTTCCAGGTACTCGAGAATCGCATAGGCTCCATTGCCGTAATTCTGCTTGCCGAAGATGGTCTGGTGCACTGTCTCGCCGGTGTTCCAGTTCATGCCAGTGACCTCCCAGCCTCTCTCGGGCGTGTAGCCGTTGACCAGGGCCATGTTCTTTGACTGGCTGTGGACGGGAACCATGCTGGTCGACGATACGTCGGAACGCGCCCATACCGATGCCCACTGGTGCTGCGCCGTATCCCACTGGAAGCGTTCCACGCCATACGCGGTATCAAAGGCAGGGCCCATCATCGTTACCACCAGCAGCTTGTTGCTGCTGACTGCGGAGAGATCCGTCGTATTGGCCGGGATATTGTTGACGACAAAAGCGCCGTATCCGCTCACGACTACAGATTGCTCCGACTGGATCCATTCAGGCGGCTCGGAGAAGCCCGCGTTGACCTGTATCTGGCCTGCAATGCGCCGTGAAGCCGTGCCCTCCTGCTGGACGAATCCAGTCGGGATGGCGTCACGCCAGAAGGCGACCAGCTTCATGCGTTTTGCGCCGTCGGTAATCACCACCAGCTTGTCTGTGTCGTCTCCGAAGCCCATCAGCGTCGGCGTGGAACCGGTGCCGAGACCGAGCTTGATCACCGGGGGCTGGGCGTCGGTAGGCGCATCATACGAGCTCGACCACGCGCCGTCGGCTTCCTTGTCCGAAAGAACGGTTCCGGTCCAGACCAGCTTGCGCATGAGCTTGTCGCTGGCAACATAGATGCCGTTATTCTCGTCTACGGCAATCGAATTGCTGACGGTCTCGTCCGAATTGAAGGCATAGAAGGTTGACGATGCCAGGTCGAGACTGCGGTTGACGATGGCCACGCCATTGTTGAAGACGACGATCAGGTTGCCATCGTAGGTCATGGACAGGCCGAAAACACGCGCGGTCGATGGCGGATTCGTCTGCATGGCAAGCACGTCGTCGATCTTCCTGGCGATCGAGATGCCCTTGGTAGGATCGGACGGGTCGCTCAGCGTAAACGCATAAATGCCGTTGCCGAAGTTGGCGTACACCACGTTATCCTTGTCGACGACCGAGTAAACACCATTCGCCAGGCGGGCGGAATAGCTCTCTCCGAAAAGTTGGGTCAGGAGTGTATTCATGGCGGACAGGCTCATGCTGGACGGATTCAGCGCGCCGAATGCCTTGAATACCTGTTCCGAAACCGATCCAAGGGTTGAGACGAGATAAAGCGGGCGCATTGATTGATGCGACCTTGGCCCACTGGTCGGATGAGCGGTTCACATAGGCGACATGATCAGACCCGACCGACCACATGTAATGACTGTCGGTCGAAGCCAGTGTCATGATGTTGACGGGGCCGCCATAGACGATAGCCTGAATGGATGGATCGACCGTGTAGACGCCTTCAGGCGGGCCGTACGGCGTGGAATCGCTCTGGGACGGGTCAAAATGCGTAATGGCATAAAGCGGCGAAGCCAGATAGGGATTGGCGGTCGGTTTGCTGGCCTGGGCGGATGTTGTCTGCCAGGCGGCGGTCTTACTGGCGCTTGTGCCGGTTACCGAATCGCTGTCTCCGCCGCAGCCGGCCAGCGCCGATAGCATGGCAATGCCGACGAATGTGCGTCGAAGCGCTCCTGCTGGTTTCGGTGGCGATGTGATGTGCATTTTTCTCTCCAGTGATTGCAAAAGGAGAGGGCATCGTAGGAACTCAACGGAGTGATTCTGGCTGCGATAGATCAAGAAAGCCACAGACAGCGGGCAGTCATGACGATGCGCTCATGGTTCACGAATCGAGCATGAAAAATGGTTCAGAGACACAGCGTACCGGATGTGGCTGGCAGTGAGGGATTGTTCCCTGATCAGGCGAGAACGTGTTTCAGGACCAGCTCGCCTAGTCCGAAATCGAACCCGATGGTACGGGATAGCAAAAGGATTGATTAAGGGACGGATTGTGAGCACGGCATGCTCGTCGATGGCAATGGTCCTGGTTTGCCGTCGCTGGATAAGGCCTTTGCGGTATATCGGAAAGATTTCACCCGTTATGACGTTCTTTACGTAAGTTGTTCCGGAGCGATTGGCACGTAGAAGGTGGGCCTGAACATGAATTGCGTGGTGATAATGGGTGAGCTCTGAAAAATTTGTCGATGTTATGGTTATTCCGACGATGAATAATTCGAATGATGAAATTTTGGCATGTGAATCTGTTTCGCATGCGTCGGAATTCTTCGATGATGCATGTGCAGGTTCGTATGGGACTGTCGGCTGGATTGAGTGGACGACTGCTGTCGTTCGCCATGTTTGTCTGACAAGGATGGTGGATAGGACGATGACAAGGAACCTGATGGCGTAGCAGGATCGGATAGTGCGGATGCGGAGAGTGAAGAAATGGAATTCACTGGCCCGTCATCGATGCCGGCTGCCCGGCAGCAGCTAGACATCGCCAGTATCAGCGCAAGGAATGCCCTGAATCCATAAGTACCGCTGTCAACGAGTGCATGCATAGCAGAAAAGTTGTGAAATTTGCATTAAATCAACTTTATCATTTTATTATCAATATGCAATAATACGATGCACAAAAAACAACAATTGAATGCAACTTGGAGTAACCAGACATAGGCATATTGCGAATGGCGTACCACCTGCCGAAAGTTGGCACGGGAAACAGGGCCACGGGCTTCTTTATGGACATTCCTTGCCGCCCTTGAACCAGCAAAACGATGACGCTCTCATAGAAAGGGGAATGCGCAGTCGTCAGGCGGAAGCCAATGCGCGAAAGAAATGGAATCCGGCGTAGCTGCCTTGACCCTGAAGGCACGAGCAATTGAATCCGATCAGGACGTCGAGGCGGTTCATGCGAAAGAAACCGATTCTGTCTGACAGGATATCCCGAACAGAGGATGGTCTGACGATATTCATCGGAAGGAAACGTACGCTTATGACAGGCACTGCGTCGATATCGCGCGAGGACAGGGAATCTTGATGCCCCTTAATAGCGGCATGTCCTTGAATTCAGGCCATCAGTTTCCTATATACTTGGCAGCACCGCCGACACAGATACCGTTGATGACATGAAGTCGCTTGCCGATTTACGCAAAACTTATTCCCGTGAAACCCTGAATGAATCCGCTGTCGATCCGGATCCTATCGTGCAGTTCAAGAGTTGGATGGAAGAAGCATTCAGTGCTGAATTGCCTGAACCCAATGCCATGACCGTGGCAACTGCGGATGCGAATGGGAAGCCGTCCGCGCGCGTGCTGCTGATCAAGGGCGTTGACGAGCGTGGCTTCGTGTTCTTCACCAACTATGAAAGCCACAAGGGCAACGATCTGGAGGCCAATCCCCACGCCGCACTCGTTTTCTTCTGGATCGAGCTCGAAAGGCAGGTTCGCGTTGAAGGCCGGGTCGAGAAATTGCCTCCCGAGGAAAGCGACGCCTATTTTGCTTCCCGCCCGCTGGATTCGCGCATTGGGGCGTGGGCATCGGATCAAAGCCGCGAACTTTCGGGCCGCATGGCGCTGGTGGGCCGTGCCGCGAAGTTCGGCGCCAAGTTCGGATTGAATCCGCCGCGCCCGCCTCACTGGGGCGGATATGTCGTCATCCCGGATACCGTCGAATTCTGGCAGGGTAGGCCATCCCGATTGCACGACCGTATCGTCTACACTCGCCAGGAAGATGGAAGCTGGCGGATTTCCAGGCTGTACCCTTGATGGGCACGGTTTCAGAATCCAGGCTTAATAGCCTGCCAAGGATAACGCGCAGTTCGGCTCCTGATCGCGCGTTGATGCAGCGCGGATCGTTTCAATAGCTGTCGGAACGAGCTTCACTGCCTGGGCTTGAAGGCTTACCAGTAAAAGTTGCCGGCTGAGTAGCTGTCGCAGTGTCCCCTGTTGTAAAGAGGCATGTCCTTGTCGGGATGGGTGTAATGAACATCCCCTTTATGGGACTTGTCAGAGAACAGAAAGCAATAGACAGCCATCCCGATCATCCCGAGGACTATCAACACGGGGACAGCAGCGATGAATAGGTAATTCATAAACCCTCCCATAAACCAGACGCACAATAGCAGCAGCGCTGTCTCCCTGACGAAAACATGAGATAGCCATGCAAAAGCCGATCCAGGGTCGGCAGTGTTGGGTCTTGAAATTTTAATACAAATGCAGGTGTGATGCACTGAAGCCGGTGCGTCCTTTTCGCACGAAAGCGACAGAAAAACCGCGCTTAAATGGCTGAAATGCCGCTTTCCGGTCTGTGGGACGGACTTCCCTGGTCAGAATCCCTCCAGGCCCAGTTCCTTCGACTGTTTGAGCATACCCTCGACTCGGGTTCGCTGCTCTTCGCTGCAGGATTTCGATGCCGATCGCGACATCGACATGGCCGAGGATACCTTTCCCTGAGCGGCACCGTGAAGAAAGGATATAAACGCCACCTGCGTTTCACTCATTCCCTTTTTGCGGGCTGCACTCATGATGGAATAGTAGTGCGCCCGCCAGTCCAAGCGGCACCGCTATCCCAGTGCGGAAATTTCGCCGACATCGATGACACGGTTTGCAGCCATCCTGGAGATAGGGATGGTTTTCCGGTCGCCCTCTGAAAGAGGGTGCACGACTTGGCCGTTAGCAAGCTTGGCATGGTCCCAGAAATTAGTGAGAACGCGAACGACAAGTTTGTCGCGCTGCGTGTCGGGAATGGCGCCAGCCGAGGACTGGTTGCAAAAAACAAGGAGCGCAAGCAGGAATGCATTAGAGGGTTTCGAACACATGAAGCATGCAATGCATTGATGAGAATAGAAAAACGACAACATCAATAATTGCTTTGGAGCAACATAATTGCCAGATTCAAAACGAACGAATCAGAGCATGCCGGACAGCCAGAGAAGAAGAAGCGTCACGATCAGCGATACCAGAATGGACCCGGCACAACCGAGCTTGTTTGAAAAAAAGAAGAACATGTGTTGTCGGCAAAAAACAAAGAAAGAGCAAATACAAGCGGTTCAGGCATGGATTGCCGCCCTTATGACATCTCCATTTGATGTAAGTTGCACTCGGTCGCAGATTCCAGTCATGCGTTCGCTCCGCCAGCACTAAAAATAAAAAGTGATTATCATTCAAGAAAGATTCCTGGTGTTTAGGTTTTCGATGCGACAATTAAAGTAAGGAATTGCACCTTCGAATGTCTTCTTTTGGATGACTTTATATCAGCTGGGCAACTGATATATCGTGCCTTAAGAAATGAGAAAAGGTCTGTGAGGATGGTTTGCAGGCCGTATTGCCTTGATATTCATCAAAGTAATGTATTCCCTTGCAGATCAGGCGTTTAAAACCATTTTTTTTACTTGTCCACAGGGTTCTTCACAGAAAATGTGAATAGAGAAGTCGTAAATATGAAATTTTATTCACATTTACATGGGAATCATTTTTTAGGTCGACATTCCCGGAACATATATTGAAATTCACTTTATGTGTCAGGTCGACAAGTAAGGTGTCAGTGTTTTCACGCAATACCTGTAATACCGCTGAACAGGGATTTCAAGATGGGATGTCTCTCCGCATCTGAACTGTCTCTGGCATGATGATTGCTTGTATTAACTCCAAGGGCTCAAAAACCCGGCTGCACATGTCTAATTTGCATGATGCACTTTTATTGTGCGTGCTGTGGTGAATGCACGGGAAAGGAGGTTAAAATGGTTCAGTGGACACCTTTGGTTGCCGGTATGTTCGTGTTCCGGATGGTACTTTTTTTTCTAGGAATGGTATGGTTACGACATATGATCGTATCCATGGTGATTTTTCTGCGCGATATCAATGTCGAAAGAGAAAATGACGGTCTTTATCGCCTGACGACGTATACAGGAGGTATGCAGACTTCAGTGCTTCTACATGGCGAAACGCAAGGAGAACTGTTGAAATCGTTTGAGGAAGAATCGGCGTCTTCTGAAGACTCCAATGCGTCGAGGACGGAAAACGGCTGTCAGGTGGATTGGCAGGACGCCGGACGGACGTTGCTGAATCCCGCAAAGTCAACTCAGACCATTGAACGTTTCATTGCTTCTTCACTGCATCCAACCCCTTGCTGAAGTATCGTGACAGATCGGCTATTTCCCTTTTGATCTGTTCCGCTCTTGCTTCTTCCGTCGTCCCTAGGCGCAGTGCACCTTCCGAGTGTTCCGTTTTTATGGACAACAGTTCTTCCATTAACCTGGACATTCGCCGCAGGTCGCTTCGAAACCGCTCCTTGGGGTCGCCTGGAGGCAGATCCAACCTCGAAATGTCTTCCGATAGTTTACGGAAAGCGGGCACGTAGATAGAACGATTCTGCTCGTCGGCACCTTCATAAGAAAGTTGTCGTTCCTTGATATCCATTTTTTGCTGCTGTAGCGCCCTGGTCAGGTCTTTGTAGCGTTCCGCGCTGCGAAAAAGCAGGGAAGCGGTGGCGATAGGTTCGGTAACCGGCTTGACGATCATGGTCAGGCCGCCAGCAAGGAGGATAATAAGCAGTATGGTGGCAAGGGGCCGCATTGCCACCATCCGGTGCGAGGCTTGCATGCCAAGTCGTTCTGGCAAAATCAGCGTGATCAGGAAACCGCCCAGCAAACCGCCGGCATGGCCAACGAAGTCGAATTCGGATTCAAACAGCCCCAGTATCATGGAGACAACGATAAATCCCCAGGCGAGGTAGACAGTACCGCCAAGTACAGGGCGAGAACGCCTGTTTTTCCGGAGCAAGGCATTCGCGGTAATGGCGCCGCACAGACCGAAAATAGCGCCCGATGCACCGCAAGAGGCCGCAAATTGATAGCTTGCCGCATTGCCGATCACTGCGGAGCCTAGGTAAATCAGGATGAAAAGCCCGTGGCCGTAGATTCGCTCCAGCGCCGGCCCCAGATAGCACAGTATCGCCAGACCGATAAAGATGCAGGCGATACTTGTGTGAAGAAATGGTGACAACACCAATTTCCATCTTTCTCCCAGGCGTTCACTGGCAGCCGCCATTCCGAGAGACTCAAATGCATGGCCAAATGTGCCTTCCGTAAAGTGGTTGCTCAACAGGAGCATGAATAAGTAAATAACCACGTTGGCCACGATCAGGCCATACGTCATCCAGGGGCGGGATTCCAGGCCCTTCATATGGTCTACCATGCTGCTCATGCCGAAAATGTCGGCGAGCAATTCATCATCCACGGATTCTTCCTGCGTTCGAAGCAAATGGAAATTGATGGCATTGAGCAGTTTTTCCCGTACCGGCTCGGTAAATTCAGTCAGGTCGAGCGTGATGCGGTTACGGGTTGCTAATGCAAATAAACGGCCTATTTCGGCTTTCAGTGAAAAGAATCCGTACCGGTTGACTGATGGACCTCCCGGCAGCAACACCAGCCATACTTTCCCTCCCTTTTCTTCAATGGCGGCTTCGCTGATTTCCTGCCATGGAATACGCTTCGCGCTTCCAGAGAAGCTGGGTGATTCGATAGTTGCGTTGTTCAGGACGACACATGTTTCTCCAGATTGAAATGTGGAGGTGTAGTCTGGTTCTGCCAATTGCATGCTTGCTCCGAGCTGTGCCATGAATGGCACAAATTGCATGTTTGCATAAAGGTTAGCATTCTTGCATTAATAATTGCGGAATGGAAATAATTTGTAAGGGGAATGTGGCAAAATTAATGGAAGATGCCGATATTTTTGTCCGCATGATGCGTACATTTACCTAAAGGAAGGCCGATAGACGGTTGAAAATGTCTATCCGATACCTGTGGCGCACGCGACGTAATAATGCAACGACATGAATCAGTCGTTTGCGCGTAAGCCATTCCTCACAAGCTTAGTCTGCCTGGCCGTACCAACATGGGAAAGTCATGATCGAGGAAGAAAAAGTTTCACTCTTTAAGAGTAAGTGCCGGCATGGCTGGTCGCGCGCTCATATCAGACCTGACAGCCAAGATATAAGGTCCTGAGCGTTTTCCATTCTTTTTCCGGATTGAAGTTTCTCATCAGCATCTGCTGGCTGCCAGTATTGGCAGGAGTTGAACGGTTATATGTGGTCAGGTAGTTCGGAAAATAACCGGGCATGCCGATCCGCTTGACGTCGGTGCACAGCTTGACTCTGCTCGCCGGATTCCTTTCAAGGCGTTTCTGTGCTTCTGCAAAGCGGGTTTTTCTATCGGATGAAATAGCCGAGAATGTACTGGCGATGAGAACTTTTCTTTCGCGAACGGCTCTCTTGTCGGCGATGCGTTGCACATCGAATATGGAATAGATCCCAGCCAGAGCGTAAAGACGGGCAGCCTCGTCATAGTTTTCCTGTGCAATGCATGCCGATACCCGCTTGAACAGATCGGGCGGGGTAAGGATATTCATGGTCATGCCGAGCGGAATGCAACCTTCTACCGACGGTGAGACGATTACGACAATCTGCTTGTCAGGGAGGGCCGCTTTTTGGGATTTCCCATCGTGTCTTTCTTCTGTTGCAGGATGAGCCGTCTTGCCCGCCACAATCGCGGCAATAGTCTTATTGTCCCGATTGGCGTCTGTTCCAGCCCCGACACTATCGACCGCTGCTTTATCGGTGGAGGAAAAGTCAGTCTGCTTAATGCCGGAGTCCTGTTTTATGCCGCTGACTGTGGCTTTTTCAGACACGGTATCCGCCGTCGTCAGATTGTTCGGTTTGATCGCCTGTTTTTCGGAAGTATTTGCCTTTCCGTCGGTTTTTATCCCGGAAGCATCCGTTTTTTGCACGAAATGGGAGTCCTCCGTCCTGGTCAATCCACTTTCGCCTTTGACGGCTTCGGCGGGATACACGGGCTCAGCCAACGCAAGACTGGCAACAGACATTAACAATAGGGGGAATAACTTCATATGGCGTTCCTTCTATGCCGGGTAGAGCAATTTACGAGCCAAGCAGCAGTTATGCCTTCACCCTGCGCACGGCAGTGGCTCAGCGTTTCTGATTAAATGTCCTGGATTCTTCGCTCAGGCGAGCGATGACACGGGCAATTTCCTTGTCGAGTTGATCCTTAGGTGTTTCCAGCATAAAAGTTCCTGTCGTTCGTTTTCTGTCTCAATGAGGCGCCTGCCAAGCCAGCTACGCATTCATCGGGGCGCACGATTATAATCGATGCCGGAAAGCTAACACGCAATATTGCATATTTTCAACATTTCCCGAATCGTATATTTAGACTGGGCTGCCGAGAATTGAAGACACCGCAGAGGTCTGTTCCGGGGAAAAAGGTTTTGCCCGCTATTTCATTTCCATGAAACAGGGTGATATTCGATTCGAATTTACAACAAAAAACGATCACTGCTTGGGCTGTCCAAAAGCAGGCTTCAGTGCCGATGCCGATAAGCCTCCAGCTCACTGTTCATCCGTTTTCTGATTTCAGCAAGTTCCTTCTCGATCTTTTCCGCGCGGACCGGGTCGGCAGGATGCGGCTTGGGATCGCCTTTCTTGTAAACCGAGTACATCTCAAGAGATTCAGCCATCAGGGCGCAGGCTTGCACGGTGTCCTTGAGCAATGGTGTACGCTGGTCGCCCGGCGGCAGCTTGACTTGGGAAAGTTCCTGGACGGCTTTCCTGAAAACCGGTGCATGGACGGTTCGTTTCTGCTCATCGGACTCTCGGACGGACAATTTGCCGCTTTTCACGTTTTGCTGCATGGCTTGCAGATTCCTGATACCTTCTTCGAAGCGCTTCATGCCCTGATCCAGCAACGGCGCTGTCGAGATAACACTGCCGAGATCGAATGCGGCTTTGGGTGCCAGGAAGAACATGCACAAGGTCGACATGCATACGAAACCGACAGCAGCCGCAGTCCTGGCCTTCCACTTTATGAGGAACGTTTCCATATCGAGACGCTCGGGCAGGATCAGAGCGAGCGCGCAACCGCTGACCAGTCCGCCGACATTGGCGGCAGTATCCACGCCGAGCGCGCCGAATGCCTGTATCCCCGAGTGGACGATGAATGCCGCCATACCCCATCGTATCTTCCATCCGAACGACGTAGGAAGATAGTCCCTGTGCCGCAGCATGCAGACCAGTTGGGCCCCTGCGATTCCGAATACGGCGCCCGATGCGCCAATGGACACAGCATGCTGGGCCGAGAAAAACAGACTCAACGCGTTGCCGGTCAGGGCTGATCCAAGATAGATCAGCACCAATAGGGCCTGGCCATAGATTCGTTCGACGGTCTTGGCAAAGCAGTAGAGACCGAGCATGTTAATCAGGATGTGAAGGAATCCGTTGTGCAGAAAGGAGGCGGTCAACAGACGCCACCACTGACCGCGCTGCACTTCGGATGCCGCGTTGCCTCCCCAGGCCAGCAGGCGGTCGGCTGGCATCTGCATGACGGTTGCCCCGTAATAGAGTGTCGCCATCCAGACAAGGATATTGACTGCAATCAGCGCATAGGCTGCCCAGGGCTGGGGGGCGAGTTCTTCCAGGTTTTCAATGAATTCCCTCTCGGCAGCAAGCAGCTTGGGAACGACTGGGCCGGCCGTTCCCATGGTTATGCCTGATGCCAGGCGAATGCGGTAGTTCACCATGTCCAGGATGGCTTCCCTGTCAGACTGACTGATGTTCGTCAATTCGAGCCTGGGTCTACCCGCGTTCACGCCAGTCCAAAAGTTGGACTTGTCCTTGAGGCCGGTCGATTTTTTCATGAGAAGGACGATGAAAAAACGTCCTCCGTATGTACCGGAGTAGGCTTCTTCGATGTCGGCCCAAGGTATGCTCTTCACGCCCGTGGAAAAATCGGGCGACTCGATAGAGTCATCCGTCAGGGTCACATAGATGTTGCGTCCCTGGAATAAGCGTACGTGTTCCGGGGCGGCCTGTTCCATGCTCGTTCCTTGCATTGGTGTATCTATTGCTCAGTCATACATCCTGCTTGCATGGATGTATGGACTTCTCATGGTTGCTGTGCCGGAAACGGGGAGGGCGGGGTGGCTTTTATAAGCCGGTCTGCAAACCTGTTTCCCAATATTGCACTAAAGAAATAAAACTGCAATACGAGAGCAGTGACGGGGATAGGTCATTCAGACGCACCGCCACATCAAAAACAGGTTCCGTGCAGTCGAGGCGGGTCGATGCTCCGGATATTGCCGTAATTTCAGAATGGGTTTATTGACCGATGTAAATACGCAACATAGGGCGAGGCCATTTCCGGCGTGCCGCTAATTCGTCCTGCGCATCATTCCTGGCGGATTGTGTTAAGAGCGCCTATTTCACTCCTTATTCAGGTTGTCCGAACAAGTCCTTCCTGACTCTATCGGTGATTTTTCCGAAATGACCTTCCCGGCATCAGGTCATGCATGGCGTCATGCAAAGAATGTGTTTTTTCTGGAAATGACGGATGGCCTGTTTCCACATGCCAAACGATGTTTTCAATAGAGGCAAAAGGTTGACGGCAGACGGCCGCATCTTCGCAGGCATCTCCGGGAAAAACAGTGAATAACGCATTGCTTGAAAAATCTGCCTCTGCTCATTTGAAAAACGATCCCTGCCTTATCGGCACGACGAGCAGCCTGTCATAAATGCACCCGGCAATCAGAAAAACCACAGCGACAAGGCGCCCAAGGACAGGATGATGCTGATCGGTATCAGCAGGTTGCCCGGCCCACGGCTTGAAACGTCATGCTGGAATTCGCTGGCGGAAGCAGATTCCGTTATCGCCTTTATGGCAGTAGGGGGGGACGGTTTTGAGTCGGCCGCACGACGGATGTGAAATGTAACTTCCTTGTATATCCGTTCCCTGTCTGCATGGTTATATGGCGTCAGATTGAGCACGGGCCGCGCAAGTAACGCCCCTCCATTCTCATCCATATCCGACATCTTGAGTCTGGATGTCTTTTTAAGGTGAAGCCTGAGAAATACCTTGCCATTCAGGGGGCCGACGGTTGCTTTCTCGATGTCGCTCCAGGAAATGCGCCAGGAATCGCAGCAGAGAAAGTGAAACGATTCGATGCCATCTTCCCTGAGATGGACGGAACTATTGTTGCCAAGAATGGAGTTGGTGTAAGTCGTTGCAGAAGCCGGCATCGCTTTTGGTCCTTACGCTCAGTTCATTGCGCTCATCTGTTTGCCCGGTCACACCATTTGATCGCAGCACTTGTGTACGAATCGGACGACGTGCTGCCAGGCGCGTATTATTGCAAATGTGTTAATGAATCTTAGCATCGCGCCGGGCCTCGCAACAATGCAATAAATGTAACAAATTGTTCAAATTGTAAATGCCATTTACCTGTGGAAAGTGCGGCCGGAGCAGCATGGTGAGGATGAGGCATCCTGCTTACCGGATGCTGCTGTCCGATTCGCGCCGGGACTGATGTTTATCAATGCCAGCAACAGGCAAGCATAGTCAAAATACAACCAAGAGACGCAACGTGTTGTGCGAAATTGCTTATAAGCAATGCTGACCCGCTTTGCGCAAGGAAGACGCATCGTAATCGTGTCGGCAGAAAGGGAAAATAATGAAATTAGTGAAACTGGCTGTTTTCTGCGCTTCAACCGTGCTGGTCTCGGTTGCATCCGTGAGCATGGCGCAGGACGGGACCCAAAAACCGGAGCGGGGAGCTGGCTACGGCGCATGCCCAGGATGGGGAGGCGGACCCGGCATGATGGGGAGCTACGGACCGGGACTGGGGCCATACGGCAGCCTCAATCTGAGCGATCAGCAGCGGATTCAGATCAATCAGATCCAGGAACAGGTGCGTCAGCGCCACTGGGACCTGATGGGACAGATGCGGGACGAGTCCACCCGTCTGCGCGGCATGATGGCCGCGGACCGGCCGGAACCGGCTGCAGTTGGACAGCAGCAGATGAAGGTGGCTGATATTCATCGGCAGATGCTCGAATCGTCTGTCGAAGCCCGCAATCGCATCGAAGCACTCCTGACAAGCGAGCAGAAGGCGCAGCTGCGCAGCATGGTCAGTCGTCGCTGGTCGGCTGATCCGGGAGCCAGCAGTGCGGCGCCGGAGTCCGCTACGGGCGGGAAGTAACTGACCGTGAGGACAAATCTGGAAGCAGTCCGGCCATTCCTGGGCAGGAGGTATTCATGATGTTTGGATATGGCGCAGGCTGCTGGGATGGCGGATGGGGCATCGGCATGCTCGTCATGATGATCATCTGGATACTGTTCGTTGCATTTGTCGCCTACGGCTTCATCCATTGGATCAGGAACATGGCTCCTCCCTGGAGAGATGGCAAGGGAAGACCGGACGAATGGGCGAAGCCTTCCCGGAAGAAGGCGCTCGATATTTTGGAAGAAGCCTATGCGCGCGGTGAGATCGGTCGCGACGAATTCCTGCTGAAGCGGGATGATCTGATGGAAAAATAGCGGCGAATCAATATGAAAGATGCGCTTTGGAGGACGAAGGCGCAGGGCATTCGCGCCGGGAAATCAGATGCGGATATAACTCTCGACAGCGCCTGTTGCACTATCTTTCAGCGTCATCTGGCGGCCGCTCACGCATGCGTGGTACTTGCCGACCTTGGATATGCTCATATCAATGCATCCGTCCGCCGACGGAATCGCCTTGTAGGCAAAGACCCCACTCTTGTCAGGAAACGAAAAATCGATGCTGCCATTTTGCCTGATCGTGATGCGCGTGCGGGCAAGGTATTCGCGCATGTGGCCTTCCTGTTCAGGAGATGTTCCCTTCTGGCGAGCCTGCCGGATGAATTCCTCGCTGTCTGGAGCCCATTTGCCGACAATAAGGGGAACATGCCGCTCAGCGGCATCTGCAAAACTGGTTAAAAGCCAATAACCCATGCCAACAGAGAGAGTCAGCACGAAAGCCATGAGTTTCCTCATCTATTCTCCAATAGGTGAACCATCGCATGCGCTTAAATTTAGCACGAATGAAGTTGCAGCAGTGCAACTTTATTCGTGCTCATCGGAAATTGTCACCCATACTTGTAGGATTTTACCAACACTCTAGTCGGATATTCGTGAGCGCATGCTCTTGATCCGGCTGCGCGACGCTTTATCATTCAGCCGTTTCAGTCGCGCGGATAAGGAAGGTTTGGTCGCTCGGCGTACACGGGGAGGCAGGACTACGCTATCGACCAATTGCAGGAGGCGACGCACTGCATCCTCGCGGTTTTGTTCCTGGGTACGATATGACTGCGCTTTGATGATCACCACGCCATCCCTGGTAATGCGATGATCGTGCAGGTTGAGCAGCCGCTGCTTGACCGGATCGGGTAAGGATGAAGCGCGAATGTCGAACCGAAGATGGATGGCGCTGGAGACCTTGTTGACATTCTGTCCGCCCGCACCTTGCGCACGCACTGCACTCAATTCGATCTCGTTTTCATGAATGGCCGGAGAGCGGATCATGATGTTCCGTTCAAAAGGATGATTGGACATGAATTCTAAGACCAAGTTACTCACAGACGAAACGTATTCTCGATCGTGCGAACCGAAAGCGGCTCGTTTGGGCCGCGCCAATCGTTTCAGACTGACAGACTGCATTGGAGATCAGTATTCATGCTCAGGCAACAGTGCGAAAACAGCTCGCAACCGCTCGACGAGCATGATGTGCCGGTTGCTCGACCGGTTCTGAAAAATGTTCGAGTTATAAATCATTGCCAAGGCTGCCAATGCAGATTTTAGAAAACGGCCGATCTGTACGCAACATGTTTGACCGATGACAAACCAGCTCGGTTAACAGCCGATTCGCAGCTTGTTTTCTTTTGATCCGGTGCGCATAGTTGGCGGTATATCCCAAGCGAGGAGGGCATGATGAAGTCGAGCTTGATCCGTCGTACCGGAATCCTGCTGGTATGCCTCATCAGCGTATTGTCGGATTCGTTCGCGAAGGACGGGGAGCAGGAGGGCACCGCATCGGTTCTCAAATTGGAATTGCCGGCTGCTTACCGGCATGCTCCGGCAAACAAGGGATCGGTTGAATTCATCGGTACGGCTACTGTCCTGATTCGCTATGGAGGCATGACGGTTCTTACCGATCCCAATTTTCTGCGCAGGGGAGAACATGTGCATCTGGGATATGGCCTAACCTCGCAGCGGCTGACCGATCCCGCCATCGAGTTCGACAGGCTTCCACCTGTCGATCTGGTGCTGCTGTCTCATATGCACGAGGATCACTTCGACCGCCGGGTGCAGGAACAACTGAACCGGAACATCCCCATTGTAACCACGCCCGAGGCGGCAGCGAAGCTTGAAAAACTGGGTTTCCGCAACCGTTATGCACTGGCGGCATGGGATGTAATCGATATCCGAAAAGGAGCCACGACGCTGCGCATGACGAGCATGCCCGGCCGCCACGGACCTCCGGTCATCAACATGATGTTTCCGCAAGTGATGGGGGCAATGCTGGATTTCGCGAGTGCGGACGGCTTCAAGTACAGGATGTATATCAGCGGAGACACACTGATCGTAGACGATATCAGCCAGATCCCGCAACGGTATCATGACATCGATCTGTCGCTCCTGCATCTCGGGGGAACACGGATTCTCGGCACGGTGAAAGTCACGATGGATGGCAAGGACGGTGTAAAAATGCTACAGATCGTTGCACCGCGGCGCGCCATACCCATTCATTACAATGATTACGACGTCTTCAAATCGACATTGCGCGAATTCGAAGAGGAAGTGGCGGCAGCGGGATTACAGGACAAGATCATCTATCTGAAGCACGGCGACACCTACGAGTTCATGGCAAACCGACGCGATGCGGCCTCTCCGCATTCGGAAAAATGAGGCGGACCGGAGCTATCCCATGCATCGGGCATCTTGCCGCCGATTGACATGCATTAATGCTGTGTCGGCAAGTTGGATTAGGATGAAATAATTTCTTCCTTCGTATCCCTTTCCCGCCATGATTATCGATGCCCACATCCATTGTTCCGGCAAGGAAGACGTATCGGATATCTTGCGGGCACTGGATCATGCCGGAATCGACAGGGCCGTGCTGGTCGCCCCCTTTCTGAACGGCATGTATTCGATGCACAGCAGCAAGGCGATCATGCGCGCCAACCGCTACCTTGCAAGGCTGGTTCAGGCCGGCGGGGATCGACTGATCGGCTTCGGCATCCTCAACCCATCGCTGGAAGGGGCGGGTCCCGACCTGTCGATGATAGGCGAGCTCGGATTGCGCGGACTGAAAATGGTTCCATCCGGATGGTATCCCTATGACGACTGCGCTCATCGTGCCTATGAGCGGGCGGCGGCCTGGGGGATGCCGATCCTGTTTCACAGCGGCATCTTCATCGATGGCAGATCGGGACGGTTTTGCCGTCCCGTTTTCTACGAAATCATTCGGCATTACCCGCGTCTCAGGGTCACGCTTGCCCATCTTGGCTGGCCATGGGTGGATGAAGCGATAGCCGTCGGCATGGTCGACCTGATCAACGGCATACCGCCTGACCGATGCCAGTTCCGTTTTGATATTTCATTCGGTGCACCACCGGCCTGCCGCGAAAAGATTGTGAAACAGGCACTGTCCGTGCTGCCGCCCGATCTGCTTCAGTTCGGCAGCAACGCCATCCTTCCTTGTACCGGCCACTATCTTAAAGGGTGCATGGACGAGGTCAGGCAAATGCTGGCCTCGCTGGACGTCGGCTGGCGAGGCCATGCCCGGATCATGGGCGGCACAGCCGAAGCATGGCTGAAGGATAATCCTTCCTGATGCCGTGTTGCAGATAGTATGGCTTCAGCCATCTTGCAATTGAAACAAGAGGCTTTCTCGATCATGTCGAGATGAGGTTCTGGACCACGCCCAGCTTGCCTGGATTTTAATCAGGCAAAATATTTCCTTATGGAACATCGCATTAGCGAGATAGGCACGATTTATCCACAGGGTTTCTCACAGAAACTGTGGAATCTGCCATGTACTCCGCGACGACTCCATGTCATGAAATGCCGTCGCATGGCACTGCTGACCGAGCTGAACTTTTTTTCTGAAATTCCGTCTTATCACACATGGTCTGCGGAGAAGTGCCATGTTTGAATGGAAGACATTGTTCCAGGTGGAGATCGGGATACGCCTCGTCAAGGTGGAGAAGGGCGGGGGAAATGTATTACGGTTGACCACGGCCACGCCAGACATGGAAGATCCTGCACGCGTTCGGGCCCCGTCTCCCGGCATATTAAAGGAAAAGATGATAAGGCGGTGCTTCTTCAGCGAAGAGGAAGCGGACGAGATTACTCAGCGAATCATGAAGAGTTGAGGCCAATATTGCCCCGGTTTCCGCAATGCCTTTACGATGTGTTTTTCTGGTTTGCTTCCAGCCATTTCTCGAAGTCGCCGGACGGAACCGGCCTCGAGAAGAGGTAGCCCTGACCGAAATCGCAGCCTGCGGCCAGCAAGAGGTCTCGCTGCTGTTCCGTTTCTACGCCTTCGGCAATGACTTTGATGCCGAGCTTGTGCGCCATCATGATGACGGCCTCGCACAGGATCAGGTCATCGGACCCTTCGCGCAGATTCCGCACGAATGATTGGTCGATCTTCAGGAAATCCAGATCCAGCCTTTTCAGATAGGACAGCGAGGAGTAGCCGGTTCCGAAATCGTCCAGCGCCATGCGCATGCCGGCCTCGCGGAACGCGTCGAGCTTGCTGGTCACAAGAGGCCCCGTATCCATCAGCAGGCTTTCCGTGATCTCGATGACGATGCTGTCGCCGTCCAGTCCCAATTCATGAAGATAGTCGAACCAAGTCTTGTACGAAATTGAATTGCTTCTGAACTGGACTGGCGATTTATTGACGCTGATCTGGAAATCGGGATCGTACTTCTCCCTCAGTCGGCGTGCCTGGCTTGCCGCTTCGCGAAAGATCCAGTCTCCGATCTCGACGATCATTCCCGTCTCCTCGGCCAGAGAGATGAAATCGGCCGGAGGGATCATTCCACGCTCCGGATGCAGCCATCGGATCAGCGCTTCCGCTTTGCCTGCCTTGCCGGTCGCCAGATCCACGATGGGTTGATAGTACAGGAGCAATTCGTTCCGGCCGAGTGCATCTCGCAGGTCGTTGATGACCCGCATCCTTGCCTGAGCAGCCTGCTGCATCGATGGCGTATAGTAGTGATGGAGATTCTTGCCAAGCCGCTTGGCTGCATACATGGCCTGGTCGGCATTGGTAATCAAGTCTTCGGGTTTATCGGCATCCTGCGGGTACAGGGTAATGCCGATGCTCGCTGTCACATAAGCCTGCTCGCTGCCCAGAACAAAGGGCGCGGAAAGTCTGCTTATGATTTCGGATACGACACGCTCGATGCCGCCGGTTTCCTGCAATTCGCCCAGAATGAGCGTGAATTCGTCTCCGCCAAGGCGAGCGACTACATCGGTATCCCTTATACATGCCTGCAATCTTTCCGCAGTTTGCCTCAGGAGCAAGTCCCCCATGTCGTGGCCCAGCGTATCGTTGACATCCTTGAACCCGTCCAGATCCAGGAACATCAGGGCTACCGATTCTCCATGACGAGATGCCTTCCTGACTTCCTGGTCAAGGCGGTCGAGGAACATGCGCCGGTTTGGAAGTCCCGTCAGGAGGTCGATATTCGCCTGCTTCCAGAGCAGCGTCTCCAATTCCTTCTTCTTCGTAATATCCGAGAAAAGGGCGACCCGACGATGCACGGAACCATCCTCTTCGAAGATGGAACTGATACTGAGCCATTCCGGATAGATTTCGCCATTCTTGCGGCGATTCCAGATCTCGCCCTGCCAGCGGCCGGTGCTTTTCAGGGAGCGCCACATCTCATCGTAAAAGTCACGGCCATGATGCCCGGACTTGAGTATTTTCGGGTTTTTGCCGACGACTTCGTCCGGCTCGTAGCCGGTGAGGGCGCAGAATGCAGGATTGACTGCAATGATGACGCCTTCCGCGTCGGTCACGGTCATCGCCTCGCTGCTGTTCTGGTAAACGAGCGAGGCCAGCCGCAGTTCTTCTTCCGCCTTCTTTCGCGCCGTGATGTCGGTATTGGTGCCGGAGATGATCGTCGGGTTTCCATCTGCATCCCGAGCAACGATCTTGCCGCGCGTGTAGATCCATACCCACTCGCCGCTTTTGGAACGGCAACGCATCTCCGCCTCATAGACGGAAGTCTCTCCTTGAAGATGCCGACCGAAGCTTTCCATCGCCTTCTTCAGGTCGTCAGGATAGACATATGTCGCCCAATTACCGGGAACCAGATCGCGTTCGCCCGGCTCGAAACCCAGCATGGATTCAAACCGGGCATTGACGGCCACTTTCCCGGTTATCAGGTTCCACTCCCAGTACCCCTGGTCCGCCCCTTCCATGACGCGAGAATAGCGGGCCTCGCTCTCGCGCAGGGTTTCCTCGGCCTTCTTGCGTTCGGTGATGACATCGAAAACGCAGACGAAGTGATCCTTTTTAGTGCTGTATACCGTTATCAGACACCATATTTGCAGCGATTCGATATGGATCTCGAAACGATCCGGGTTGCCGGAATTGGCTACACGGCTGAACGCATCGAGAAGGTTGCGG
>Ga0316604_10001351_pt1 | contig 21999 bp, 16 predicted proteins | sample OWC_soil_day20_C_FD_207650 | JGI IMG/M metagenome (GOLD analysis project Ga0316604, IMG submission 207650) | Wetland soil microbial communities from Old Woman Creek delta, Ohio, United States - OWC_soil_day20_CT | ecosystem: Environmental > Terrestrial > Soil > Wetlands | place: USA: Ohio...
TTGCGACCTGCTGATAAGGTGGTCTCTTTTCCTGAAAGCACACTTTTTACTGCTTTCAGTTTTTCTTTAATACTGTACTTCATAAAAAAGCCCCCAAAAAGTGTCTAACTTTTTGGGGGCAGGCCAAGACTCAGAGACAGCCCTTTTTTATTAGGGTACCTGATGGCAGGTAGAATTGTAAGAAATTATCAAATTAGTATTTCCACAGTTCAGAACGTGGAGGCAGTTTCACCACTTTCTGATTCTTATCGTCAAACAGTGTGCGGAACACGAAAGAAGATAAATTGAACGGTTTTACATTGCTATCTTTCGGATTGATGGCTTTACATCTTTCAAGCAGATACAGTGCGCGGGTTACCTGATCAGACAGCAATGCACATGTTACGGAGTTTCTTGCACACAGGTTCTTTACATTCTGGCTGATGCCCGGGCGTTGCAGGATCTCCTGGTATTTCTCTAACATTCTTGCCAGTACAGCTTTGTTTGCGAGAGACGTTTCCTGTGTTTCCAAATGCTCGATCGCATAGTCAGTACTATCTACCAGTGCTTTGATTTCCTGGAAACCATTTTCAGGATTCTTTACATCATACAGGTAGTAGAAGTTATTCGGCACTTTATAATAACCATACGCATCATTCAGCCACTGTGCCATGGCAACGGTCATTTCACTGAATCGCTCATTGTACAGACGGTTGATAGTACTACCTCTGAATTTATCCAGCGCATCGTAATACAGCGTATCGTTACGGAAGGGAATTACGCCAGTATAGTTTGGAATAGGGCGCACGAAGTTCTCGTGAAACTCCTGTCTGAATTCCTTGCCTTCATCGATTACGATCAATGTTTTTTCGATCTCACCAGCTTTGTTCACCACTTCAATTTTGATAGGGCAATAATAGGTGATGGTAGATACATAGCCGTATCTGTTATCGCCGACAGGTACTTTGCGTATTCTGCCGAAATCAACGCCGGTTAAACCCGGAGAAACGATCCTGAAAGTGATGTCCGGTGTTTCACCTTTCTTCGCACGCATGTATTTACCAAAGATGTAAATGTTGTTGTGCAGATCAGGTCTGTCATTTGGCACCGTCATGATAGCAAATTTCTCTGTCTCAGGCATTTCTCTGATCAGGGCATCCTGCCATACTTTGCTGGAAGCATATTTTGATTTCAGCTGCAGGTCGTCTTTCTGACCTTCAGGAGAAACCAGCAGGGTGTTAGGTCTTTCGTACAGTGCCAATGTTTGCGCATACAGGTCGCCAGTACGGGTTTTGTAGTTGTCTATCAGGGTTTTGATAGCGACTTTTGATTCTTCGTTGTTACCATCCTGCAGGGCATAATAGTAAGGCATGAGTTCACCGGGAGCGGTCTTCAGCAAACTATCAGCATAGTGATGGCTGGCAGCAGGGCCATTCTTTGAAACGTCTGCAGCGACTGCAAATTCTGAGAAACGGGTGTAGATCTTAAAGTTTGCTCTTACAACCATGTCTTTGATGAGTACATACAGGATAGCTTTGTGGATGTCGATCCATCGGTCTTCCAGTTTCTCACCTTTTTCAGGTTTGGATTCGTTGCGGTAATTGGGCGTGTTGAGGGTGTTGAAAACCTCATCATTCAAAAGAATTTTGTCAGTGAGTTTTACCGTCTCCTTTAGCTTATCTTTTTCGTTACCTAAAAAGAAGGCCATGTTGGGCTCTAACAATTGTTTGAATTCCAGGTACTGAGACTTGGCGGTGTTCGCAAGATAGGTACGGCTTTCAGTGTCAGAATAGGCAAAGATCATTCTGAATCGTGCGTCGTAATCAAGCATTTTGAATACGATGTCGGATTTTGTTTGTTCCCGGTCTTGAGCAATTGTCCAGTTGGAAACTGTTAACAAAGACAAAAGGAGGGGCAGCCAGAATACTGCTGGTCTAAACTTAATCATAGGTAAGGTTTATATTGAATTATTGTCCTCTGGGTTATCGATAAAATGGGATTAATCCGGACGCAAATATAGTATTATTATTTCACATATCATTTCATTTCTCTCAAAGCGCGACAGGCGGATGCTATACAATGAAAATAAGAATCCCCTACCTTTGTGGGCTATGTTATTTCCTTCATTGTTCAATACTATTATTATACTGACTGTGCTCATTATCGTAGCGGTGTTGAGTATCATTACGAAGAAACTCACTGTTGCTGCGGGTATAGCGGCGATTGTGGTGGGATGGGTTATTTTTGCGGGCGCTGGGTATGTGGGTGAGTTACAGTTATTTACATTTTTTGTATTATCAGTATTGGCTACGCGTCATGGCCGGTTATTGAAAGGGAAGGATCACGGGGAGATTCGGGATGTGTGGCAGGTATTTGCGAATGGCGGGGTAGCGGCGATATTGGCGGTATTGGCGATGATTGATTATAATCATACAGAGTTATATACGTTGATGATTGCGGGTTCGCTGGCGGCGGCGACGGCAGATACGTTGTCTTCTGAGTTGGGGATGGTGTATGGGAGGAGGACGTTTAATATATTGACGTTCAGGAGGGAGGAGAAAGGGTTGGATGGGGTGATTAGTATAGAAGGGACGTTAATAGGGGCGTTTGGTGCGTTTATCATTGCGTTTATTTATATGTGGGATAGGAGTTTGTGGGTTATAACGCTGGCGGGTGTAGGGGGGAATGTGATTGATTCGGTGTTGGGGGCGACGTTAGAGCGGAGGAAGATGATAGGGAATAGTACGGTGAATTTTTTGAATACGCTGGCGGGAGGGTTGATTGCTTGGTGGTTGTTTTAAGAAGGGGTTAAATGTATATCGAAGGGTTTTATGCACAAATCCGGTGGTTCTTATCCAGCCAGCAGATAAAAAAAACAGGTCCATCTCTAAAACCGTGAACCCGCTTGGTATTATCCACACGCAATTCAAACATTTCAACTAAATTTTGTATTGATCTGCGAAATCTGTTATCAGGATATTTATATATCGGAATAACTGTTGGTGCTAAATCTGTTTTTGCAACTTTTCCTCCTGTAGCTAAAAGGTTTTTCCAATTATATTTATGCAATTTGTTAATGAAATTCCAAAATGTCTTCATATCCTGTTTACTCCAATCAGAAAAGCATTGAAAATCATGTTGAATGAATTTGATGGAGGCAATGACATGCGCACGATCCCCTTCCAATTTCCATCCATTAAAATCTTCCATACTCATTTGAGAATATTCATCGGGCTGCGGTGCAGCTGAGGCTTTCTTTTTTGGAATGATACTTTTATTATGATGCTTTTTTCCCATTGTTCATTCTTTTTTTATAGTAGTCAATCATATCTTTATGGGTAATTGCTTTATCTACTTTTTCGAACATATCCAATCCTTTTCGTGCTTTTTTCCATGGAAGCTCTCTTTTAGTTAATTCCTGTAAATAGCCAGCAGAGTGCTCTCCATAAATGGTATATACCTCTTCCAGCAGTTCCTCTATTTCAGCAGAAAAATCGGTCTTTGTCCAATCCTTGAACGAATCAATGGCAGCAGCCCGGGGAATATCCTTGAATCTGTGATAAATACTGGCAACTACAGGTCCATTTGGCCATGACTCTATTTTTTCTTTAAACAGTGGCTTGCCATAAATAGCTAAATGCCATGCCTGTGCGTAGTAGATTAATTTCTGCAATTTTAAATGGGATATCGTATCTCCTGCATTTGTATCAATACGTCCCAAAAACCAATTAGCAATTGCATTTGCATCATAAATCATTGTAAACAATTTTTGTTTTAATAAAGTGATTAATTTTCGCAAATCTAACCAACAAAACCCAATCCACAAGCGGGTTTCATTAGATAATCAACTTGATCATAAGCGAATTATTCTGATCAAATAATTAAATAAATAAAGGCAAATCCATTACAGATTTGCCTTCATTTATTTGCCCTTATTTTAAGTTACAAAAACTAATTCATTATTTCTTCTTTGGTTTTGGCTTTGGCAACACACTATGCGTATTAGCCCACTCTCTCCACAATCCTTCCAACTCCTTCACTCGTAAAGGCTCCTGTGCAGCCACATCATTTGTCTCACTCCTATCCTTTTCTAAATTGAACAAATGCCACGTACTATCATTACTGGCACTTACCAACTTCCAGTTACCCACACGTGCATACCTCGCACCAAAATGTTCATTGAACAACTCCTCATGTCCTGTCACTACCTGTCCTTTAAATGAAGGTACCAGACTCACCCCACTACCTGCCTGAATCGCATGACCATTATAGTTAGCAGGATACTTAGCACCCGCCAGTTCAATGAATGTATTCATAAAGTCCATTACATGCCCCACCTGTTTGCTATACCCACCTTTCTTTGTAGTGATCCCCTTTGGCCAGAAAGCAATCATTGGTGTATGAATCCCCCCTTCAAATGACTCTGCTTTCCAGTAACGATAAGGTGTATTTGCTACATTCGCCCAACGTGGTCCTATGCTGTAATACGTGGTCTCAGGCCCCGGCATCGCTTTCTTATCAGCATACTCAATCTTCCTGCCATCACGTGTTTCATTCGGTCTGTCAAAACCAGGACCATAATGATTACAAATTTCCGCACTCGCACCATTATCACTCAGGAATACGATCAATGTATTATCTAACTGATTCGTCTCTTTCAATGCTTTGATAATTCTGCCAATCCCCTGATCCATTCTGTCAATCATCGCGGCATGCGTAGCCATTGCTGCTGCATCCCATTCCTTGTCTGGATTTGACTCCCAACTCTGCTCATCTTTAAATCGTGGAGACAATTTAGTAGTTGTGGAATCAATCAATCCCAGTTTTACCATTTTTTTATAACGGGCTTCACGCACGGCTTCCCATCCTCCTTTATAAGTATCTTTATACTTCGCGATATCTTCCGGCAATGCATGCAATGGCCAGTGTGGCGCATTCTCCGCTACATACAGGAAGAATGGTTTATCATCATTTGCATACCCTTTGATGTAAGCTACCGCAGTATCTGCAATCGCATCCGTATGATAATAATCTTTAGGTACTTCTTTGATGGGAGTAGTACCACTTACCAGACTAAATGGATCGTAAAAATCCACGACTCCCCAGATGGTGCCAAAGAATTTCTCAAACCCTCTGCTGGTAGGATATTGCTCTATGGGTGAAAAAGCAGGATAAGTCGTATGATGGTTCAGCCAGTTCAGTTGTTCCTTTGGATCTGGCTGACCATCCGTATTGGATACATGCCATTTACCAGACATGGCAGTGTGATACCCTGCAGCTTTCAATACCTCTGCAAGCGTCACCGCATTCTCCGTAATATGACCGAGATAGCCAGGCTCATCCTCCGCATCCGTCATCTTACCGATGCCTGCCTGATGATTGTACAACCCTGTCAGCAACGATGCCCTGGTAGGACAACAACGCGATGTATTGTAAAACTGTGTATACCTGATCCCATTCTCTGCGAGGTAATTGATATTCGGTGTATTGATCTCACCACCATAACATCCCACATCCGAGAAACCCATATCATCAGCCAGGATCACCACAATGTTCGGTCTTGTCTTCTTTTTGGGTGGAGCGGCTTTCTTAAAGCCTCCGAGAGAAAACAACAGCACTACACCTGCACAAACAGTCACAGCACTAAAGATTAGCTTTTTTCTATGCATACTCACATTTTAAAATTACCAGTTGGGATTTTGTGTCAGATTAGGATTCAGGATAATCTCCTGTTGTGGAATCGCCCACAGATAATCACGTTCCGGGTTAAACGCACGTACAAAGCTATTATTCACAACGGTAGTCAGCACTCCGTCCTTCACATAGGTCATACCCTTAATTGGACCAGGCATCACATTCTCAGCAGTTCTCCATCTTCTGATGTCAAACAAATGTAATCCTTCAAATGCCAATTCCACAATTCTTTCATGACGAACGGCGGCACGCAATTGTGCCTGTGTTAACCCTGTCGCAAGCGCAGGCATATTCACATCGCCACGCTGACGTACTGTGTTGATCGCATCGTACACAGTCTGGTCGATGCTGTTCTGTTCTATCTTCGCTTCTGCATAGGTGAGCAGTACTTCTGCATAGCGGATGAGAATAATATTGATACCACAGTTACCCGGTGTAGAAATATCCTCTGCATTGATATACTTTCTTACATTGAAGCCAGTCGTAGTAGCATAGAGGTTACCCCCACCGATCGCATCTGCTGTACCACTACCCGGGATGGAATTGTACACTTTGTTATTCACCAGTGTATCGCCCGGAGTGTAGATCGTATAATGCAAACGTGGATCACGGTTACTGTATGCATTGTATGCATCATAACCACTGGTCGCATCTGTAATAGGTAGCCCATTTGCCATTTCAAATTCATCGGCCATACCGGCAGCAGGCACTACCTGCGCTACGGCAGAAGCTATAGAAGCCGGCGCCATATTAGAAAACACGGCATTGGAATATACATCCTTTGTAAATTCCTTGTCCATGATCACTTCCACATTGTTCTCCGCCGCATAGCTGAAGAGTGTTTTGAATGTAGGATACAATGAATACTTCCCCAGGTCCATCACTGCTTTGGCAGCAGTAGCAGATTCCGCATAACGGCCTGCATATAACATCGCTCTTGCTTTCAGGGCATACGCTGCGCCTTTTGTGAGACGGCCTTTGTCTGACTGTGATACTGGCATCAATACCGCTGCTGCATCCAGTTCTGTGGATATAAAATCGTAAATGGCAGATACATCTGTACGGGTGAGCAAGTTCCCTTCACTGATGGTAATAGATTTTGTCACCAGTGGTACCGCACCAAAGAAGTTGACCAGCCTGATGTAGAAATAAGCGCGTAAAGCTCTTGCCTCGCCTTTACGGCTATTTACCAAAGTGGTATCTACGATAGTGACCCTGTCTACATTTTCCAATAAATAATTAACTGCGTGAATGCCTTTGTAATAATTATTGTAATATTCTGAGAAATTAGCATTCTGTGCATCTGCCACACCCTGGTCTACAGGTGCAAAGCTGCTACCGGTTGTATTGAAATGCCCGATGTCTGTCAGACCATCCCAATAGAGCAGGTTACCACCATCGAGATAGGTGTAAATCGCATTCACTGCATTGGTGACATCAGCATCTGTCTTCCAGTAGATTTCAGAAGAAATCCTGTCTGTAGGTACCGTCACCAGCAGGTTTTCACGACACGCCATTAATGTCATGCCTAAGAATAAATATATCGTGTTTCTGATTTTCATACCGCTTAAAAATTAATGTTAGCACCGAACGTAAACGTTTTCGTTTGAGGGTAATAGTTACCTCTTCCTGTTGGAAATTCAGGATCTATGCCCCATTCATTCGCCTGAGAGAATGTAAACAGGTTGCTGCCACTCAGGTACAATCTTGCTTTTTTGATTTTTAAATGTTGTAATACAGAAGCGGGCAATGTATAACCCAGTTGCAGGTTCTTTACACGTGCATAGCCCATCTTCACGACCCAGAAGTCAGAGATCTGTGCATTCTTGTCAGTAAATTTCTGTGGCCTTGCAAATCTTGCATTCGGGTTTTCTGGTGTCCAGTAATCGTTTTCTATATCTATCACGAAACCCTGGTTGTTACCAGCATCAGCAAATGCGCCGGATACGCGGGCATCCTGCTTTATAGCTCCTTGTATGAAGAGATAAAAGTCGAAGTTTTTATATTGCAATGAAGAGGTAAAACCGAATGTATAATGTGGGAATGGATCTCCGATCATGGTTCTGTCATCCGCACTGATCTTGCCATCACCATTCAGGTCTACGTATTTCAGGTCACCCGGGTAGGTGTTGTTGTCATACTTTGCAGAGTTCTTTACATCATCAGCATCTTTGTAAAGCCCCTTTGTTTTGAAGCCCCATAGTACGCCGATAGGCAGACCTACCTGGTTGGCATAGAGCCCATCATTGGTAGAACCTGTGATGTATGGACCCGTACCTGCCAGGTCTACAACCTTATTGATATTGTTAGAAATGTTGAAGTTGATCGCATACTGCACAGGATGTGAATGATCATGATAGTTCAACCCCAGTTCCCATCCTTTGTTAGATACCACACCTGCATTCTGCACGGGTGTATTCAGACCGATAGCCCCGGGGATCGCCAGACTTAACAAGATGCCGGTAGTCTTTTTATTGTAATAATCGAATACCACATCCAGTTTATTATGGAGGATGGTCGCATCAAAACCAAGGTCTGTCTGTGTCGTGGTTTCCCATGCAATCGCGGTGTTCGCATAATCCAGCAGTGCATAACCTGTAGCAGCAGTGCCACTGAAGTTGTAGTTCAATGTGGTCAGTGACTCGTAGAAACTGTAAGCACTCACGGTCTGGTTACCAGTACGGCCATAGCTACCACGGAGTTTGAATTCAGGGATCAGGTAACTCAGCGGACGCCAGAATTTTTCCTGTGATAACCGCCATCCTGCTGAGAAAGACGGGAAGAAACTATAGAGATTATCACCTGTGAAGTTGGATGAACCATCATACCGGCCATTCAATTCCAGCAGGTATTTGTCATTAAAGTTGTAATTGAAACGGGTAAAATAAGAACGCAAACCAGCTATCGCATCGCTACCACTGTTGTCTTTTGAGCTGGCCGCACCGGCGCTTAAAGCCTGGATGTCGTTGTTGTAGAAAGTATTTCTAAAACCAGTCAGGGAGTTGGTATTAGTATAAATTTGTGAATAGCCTCCCAGCAGACTGAAATTATGTTTGCCTAATGTGAGTTTGTATTGCAGCAAACTGTTCAGCGTTTCCGTATAACCATTGCTGCGCCCTTCAGTTAAGCTATTCGTAGCAACTGTCTTTGTACGGGAAGGATAGTTTTCATCTACGACCGCATAAGCGGCTTTGAATACTTTGGTCCTGTCATTAGTAGATACAACACCATATTGTGTAGAGAAGGTTAATCCTTTTACAATATTCCATGAACCTTGCAGATTCGCGGTGAACTGGTTATAGTAATCGTTATCGTAGCCAGACAAATCGCGGCTGATTAACGGGTTATTGCCCTGTGCACTTACGCCGTAGCCACCATCTGGATAGCGGGGAGTTACGAACTGTGCACCATGCAGGGTGTTGTAAAACACGTTTGCGGCATCCTGTGGTTGTGTGCTGTAGAGCATACGATAGTCTGCATCCACGCTGAATTTAAATTTATCAGAAGGGATGAAGTCTGTATTCAGTCTTACTTCACGCACATCGTTGCTGAACTTGTCGGTGATACCCTCCTGCTTCATATAGCGGATGTCCATGAGGGCTTTGAACTGTTTGCTACCGCCGCTCAGGGTGAAGTTATTATTGTATTGAGGTGCTTTTTTGTACAGTACATCGTACCATACGTTGGCTTCCGGATACTTAATTTTATCGGAGCTGCTGATGTACTCTTTGATATAATCTTCTGTATAAGGAGCAGCCTGCCCCGCGTTTACATAAGCTACATTTTGCTGACGCATATATTGTTCGGTCGTCATACCCTGAGGATGATTACCCAGTTGCTGAATGGCATAATAGCCATTGTAAGCTACATTGATCTGGCCTTCCTTTGCACGCCTGGTGGTGATGAGCACAACGCCGGTGGCGGCACGGGAACCATAGATAGAGGTGGCGGCGGCATCTTTCAGGATAGAGACGTTTTCAATATCATCGGGGTTCAGGTTATTGATGCCCTGTTCGATACCATCTACAAGGATGAGGGGATTATTGCCACTGAGCGTAGTGATACCCCGGATACGCATAGTGACACTGGCACGACCCGGTGCACCACCCTGATCTAATACAGTCATGCCGGGGCTGAGGCCTTGCAGGGATTGCTGGGTGTTGTTCACAACCCGTTTAGAAAGGTCTTCAGCACTGATGATACCAACCGCACTCGTAAGACTTACCTTTTTCTGTGTGCCGTAACCGACTACGACAACTTCTCTCATTTTGCTGTTATCGTCAGGTTCAAGTCTGATGATCGTATTTTTTGCATTGCCGGCGGAGACCACTTTGGGTTTATATCCGAGGAAGGTGAAGATGAGAGAGTCTTCTTTATTACTTACAGGGATATTGAACCTGCCGGAAGTATCACTGATAGCGCCACGGGAAGTGCCTTTGAGGCGAACGGTAATACCCGGCATGGGTTCACCCTTTTCATTCAGCACCGAGCCGGTGATGATGACAGGGGCAGCGGTATCTGCTGCGGGTTTTGGTGGAGCGGGCATGTTATGATCTTTTTGTCGTAAGATGATATTTCTACCTTTTACGGTAAAAGCGAGGTCAAGGTTGGCGAGACATTTATCCAGCGCTTCCTGTAGGGTAGCATCTTTGACATGCAGGGATACAGCAGGCTTGTTGTTCAACAGGGTGTCATTATATATAATGGACACGCCTGCCTGACGCATGATTTCGGTCAGGATAGACTCCAGCGGCACTTTTCTGACAGATAATGAAATTGTCTGTGAGAAACTATTGGCACTTACGTGCATGCAGGCTATGAGTGCGATAAGCGCGGTTAATTTCATAACCCGGAAAAGTTTAATTTTTGCATCATTCAATACAGAGGGAGGGGTAAATAGCCTTCCTCTCAACAGGCGTCTGCCCGTGATAAATAATTTCATAACTTAGTGGAGTTTGGAATTGCTGATTAAATCTTTAAGCGGATAAGTGAGTAAGTCCAGATGTTATAACCGGGAGGTGTTGGTAGCACCGACCGGTTTTTTATTTGCCAGAGGTATATTTCTGGTTTTTTATTCGCCGGAAAGGTTCGTTCTTTAATTGCCAGAGCGTATGTTTCTGGTTTTTATTGAACGAAGGTGTTCCTAACAGATTCCGTTTAAAAATTGCCAGAGGTGTTGGTAGCTCCTGCTGGATTTTATTGAACGAAGTGTTGCTTCTCTCCCTGTTTTTTTTCGGCATATGGACTTGAACGTGGAACCGAACTAGGTGTACATGAACGTGAATTTTAAGTACTTTACTGAGTGATGCGTGGTGTCTGTTCTGTGATCCTTTTATTGACCTGATTGATACGTAGTTGCTGATCTGCGCATCTCTTGTTGCCAGACTTATGGTAAAACGGTGACTTTCCTGCCTGTAATTTTAAAATGATTGATGCCATTTGCTTCCAGCAATTCCAGTACATCTGCAAGCGGCTGGTTGCGGCCGATACCGCCACTATACCTGCGGTTATCTCCTTTCACTTCATTTACAACTTCAATATCATACCACCGGGAAATCTCCCTGAGCAATACATCCAGTTTGGCATGATTAAATAAGAACAGTCCATTTTTCCAGGCAATGACACTATTGACATCTACATTCTTCACAGCGATGCGGGCACTATCCTTGTCACATACAGCCTGTTCACCGGGTTGTAACAGCTGTGAATCCGACCCTTTCACGATTTTCACCGCACCTTGTACAAGGGTCGCATTCACACTGTTTTCGTCGGTATAGGCCATAATGTCGAAGTTGGTACCCAGCACCTGTACTTCCAGCTGGTTCACTTTTACCTTGAACGGCTGACGGCTGTTGCTGGCGATTTCAAAGTATCCCTGCCCTTGCAGCTCTACCACTCTATCCGTACCCGTGAAAGCAGTAGGGTACCGGAGGGAAGAGGCGGAATTAAGCCATACGTGAGAGCCATCGGGCAATATGATTTCATATAGCCCGCCTCTGGGCACGGAGAGGGTGTTATACCCCACTGTTTCTGTGCCGGTAGCAACGTATTGGAGGCGGCCACCCTGTTGATTGATGGCGACGCCGTTTTGCCGGATCTGTTGGTGAGCAATACTATCTAAAGCCACTGTAGTTCCATCTGCAAGGGTGAGGACGGCTTTGTTTGTACCAGGGAACACGTCTCCACTTATCCGGGCGATCTCTTTTACCGCTGGCTGAGTTGGTCTGTGAGACCACAGCCAGGCACCTGTACCTACAAGCAGGAAGATGGCGGCTGCAGCCCACCATACCTGCTGACGGTTGAGGTGACGGACTTTCGGGGATGGGAACTCCAGGTCAGCTGCCCGCTGCATCATTTGCAGAAAGAGCTGGTCGGTGTCTTTGTCACCTGATTGGCCGTTGAACGCCCTGTTTGACAGTTTTTCCTGTATGGCACGGGCTATTGCTTCCTGGTTTTCAGGTTTTTGGGCCTGGGAAAGGAATAGCCTCAGCTCATCAGAGCTGAGAGATTCATACAGGAATTTTTCCAAAAGCAATGAAAAGTCTTGCATGTTGGAGGAATTTATTGGTGGTATAATTAAAGACGGGATTGGAAGATGATAGGACCCGGGTGGTGGGAATATTTTTTATAAAAAACATTTATGAAAGAGGGAATTCACCTACGGGGACACGAATGGGGATGAAAACGGGATACCAAAAGGATGAAAATGGGAACACCATCGAGCATCGAGGATTCCTACCTGGGAGATAACCATTCTTTATAAAAAAAAGGTTATCCATATGAAAATCAAATAATTACCAGCATGTACTTTCAAATATTTTCTTAAATAAAGAATTGAATTCACCATATGGTTTTTCACTGTTCGCTTGGCTAAACCAGTTCTTTTAGCAATTTCCTCATGGGTGAGGCCCTCAAACCGGCTTAGTTTAAACACCGTTTGCTGCTGGGGAGTCAATTGACTAATGGCCCGCTGGATATGGGAATCAAATTCTTTAAATTCCAGCTGTTGGGCGGGTGTGCCATTTACATCTGCAAAATATTCAGTAAAATAATCATCTAAGCTGCCAGTAAAGACTTTCCTGCGTAAGCGATCTAAGAGAAGGTTGCGTGTGGTGATATATAAGAACCCATCAAACCGCTCTACCTCTTTTAACATCGCGCGTTTTACCCAGATTTGGGCAAATACCTCCTGCGCCACATCCTCCGATAGTTCCGGCGATTTGGTAAAAGCTAGTGCAGTAGTATAGATCCGATCCCAGTAATGTGTATAGATTACTTTGTAAGCCTCCGTATCCCCCGCTACTACCAACTTTAGAAGTTCCTGTTCGTTATGTAACTCATTTTGCACCATGCAGAATGACAACTCCTTTTTGGCTGATTGTTCGGCTTAAAAATAGTAAAATCTATTTTTTAAAGGGAAATCTTATTTTTTAGGGACAGATCTTCCATCTTATCAGGTCAGCGCAACAATTTAGGTTGTGGATTGGTAAAGGGTAATAAACAGGTGGCGTAGGTGAAGTAGTTGCATTAATTGCATCTACCGGATAAGGGTGTAGTTGAAGGAGTTTCATTATTGCATCTACCAAATAAGGGTGTAGTTGAAGGAATCGCATTACTGAATAAGGTCGTGGGCGAAGGTTTCAAACTACTCCCATTTGCCGGATAAAAATGAATCGAGGCCGGTTTGCATCAGGTAGAGTTATTTATCAATGATCATTCAATGGTAGACCCCGGCGCTGAAACTCTTTCCAATTAAGATACTCATCGCCCCGGCGCTGTTCTTTCATCGTGATACAGTCATCTACCGGACATACCAACTTACACAGATTACAGCCCACACATTCATCTTCTTTAATAGCGTATGTATTATACGGATTGCCATATGATAAACTAATCGCCTGATGCGAACCATCTTCACAACTGATATAGCACAATCCACAATGGATACATTTATCCTGATTGATATTCGCTACAATATGATAATTGATATCCAGTTCTTCCCACTGAGTCAAGGTTGGTACTGACTTTCCGATAAAATCATAAATAGTGGCAAATCCTTTTTCATCCATCCAGTTATTTAATCCTTCACAGAAGTCCTCTATAATTCTAAATCCATACCGCATAGCGGCTGTGCACACCTGTAAGCTGGTGGCGCCCAGGAGCATAAACTCTACTGCATCCCGCCAGGTACTGATACCCCCAATACCTGAAATGGGTACTTTTGAAGTAATCGGATCCTGACTGATGGTCGTTAAAAACTTTAATGCGATTGGTTTCACCGCCGGGCCACAATAACCTCCGAAAGTAGATCGGCCGCCTACATTTGGATTGGGTACGAAGGTGTTTAAGTCTACACCTGTTACAGACTGAATGGTATTGATGAGTGACAATGCATTCGTACCGCCGGCTACTGCTGCTTTTCCTGTGGGTACGACTGAATGTACATTGGGTGTAAGTTTTGTTATTACGGGTATATGAGCGGCTTCCATCACCCACTCTACTACCATTTTTGCTATTTCAGGGTCTTGCCCTACGGCAGCTCCCATACCACGTTCTGTCATGCCGTGGGGACAGCCAAAGTTTAATTCTAATCCGTGGGCGCCGGTGTCTTCAACTTTTTTGATTAATTCATGCCAGCTTTCTTTGTTGTTGTCTGCCATGAGAGATACAACCATAGCCCTGTCGGGGAATAAGCGGATGCATTCTCTAATTTCTTTTAGATTGAGGTCCAGCGGGCGGTCACTGATCAGTTCAATGTTATTCATGCCCATTATACGGTTGCCATTGTAATCTATGGAGGAATATCGGGAGGAGACGTTTTTTACCTGGCTGCCGAGGGTTTTCCATACGACACCACCCCAGCCGGCTTCAAAGGCGCGGAGCACATTTACCTGTTTATCTGTTGGGGGCGCGCTTGCCAGCCAGAAAGGGTTGGGGGATTTGATGCCTAAAAAATTGGTTGAAAGGTCTGCCATAAGTTAATTTTGAAACAGGTAAAATAATAAGGCGTTTTTCTTACAGGTAATCATGGTTTATTGTTTAGAACAGGTAAAATAATAAGGAGTTTTGCTTACCAGCAATCATGGCCTGTCATTCAGAATAGATAAAACAATAAGCTATTCACCAATCAGGTATTGCAATATTGCCTTCGCGCCTTCCTTCCCGGCCTGCACCGCATCTACCACCTCCTTCCCCCCATTCACACAATCCCCTCCTGCAAACACCCCAGGCAAACTAGTCGCCGCATGTTCATTAATCAATACTTTACCATGATCGTTATCTATCTGCGGAGATGCCATTGTATAGGGCAACTGTCCCGTTGCCTTAATCACCATATCTACATTCAGTGTAATCAACTCTCCTGTACCCACCGGTGATTTCCTTTCATCTAACCGCATCATTTCACATACTAATTGTTTCACCTGCCCATTCTCTCCTGTAATTTCTTTCGGCGCTGCCAGCCAGATAATTTTGCATCCATCCAGTTTTGCGATATTTAATTCTGTCTCTGTACAAGGCATTTCTGCTTCGGTTCTTCTATATACGAGGGTCACATCTTTTGCACCTAATCTTTTCGCCTGCGTAGCCGCATCAATAGCTGTCATGCCCATACCAATCACGGCTACAGACTCACCTACCGGCACTTCAGGATAACCCTTTGTACGAATCTCATAGATGAAATGAATCGCATCTACCACACCATTTAATTGCTCACCAGCTATAGATAACTGTCTTGCCAGCCCTACACCATATGCGAGGTATACAGCGTCATATTGTTGTTGTAATATTTCTAACAATACATCTTTTCCAAGTTGCATATTGTATAGCACATTGATACCGCCTAATGAAATGATATAATCTACTTCCTCCTGACAGAACTGTGGTGTCACTTTATAAGCCGCAATCCCGTACGTCATCAGCCCTCCCCCCTTGCTTTCCTTTTCGTAAATTGTTACATCTACGCCCTCTCTCGACAAAGCATGTGCACAACTCAATCCCGCAGGACCCGCGCCAATTACTGCTACTCTTTTCCCATTGGAGGGCTGGCGGGTAAATAATGGCCATTTCTCCCGGATAGCCCGTTCTGTGGCATAGCGTTGCAGTTTTGCAATCGGAATGGCTTCTTCTTCCAGGAGATTGTATACACAGGCACCTTCGCACAACTTTTCTACAGGACATACTTTTGAGCATCCTCCACCCATGATATTGGCAGATAGGATAGTATATGCCGCTCCTTTCAGATTTTCTGTTGTAATCTGTTTTATAAATTTGGGCACATCGATACTGGTTGGGCAACTTTTCGTACACGGCGCATCATAGCAGAACAGGCAGCGGTTTGCCTCTACCAGCGCAGCACTGTGGATTTCAAATGGAGGGTGGATGTCGCTGAAATGCGCATTGTATTCTTCGGTGGTCAACCTGTTATTACGAAGGGACATAAGAATAATTTATAGTTCTGAAGGATTGACACATGTCTCAGACGGTATTACGAAAAGCCATTAATATGATTTAAAATTCTGTAAGCCTGCCATATGCCTCAACCGGTATTTCAAAAAGCCATAACTATGATCTACAACTCTGTAAGCTTGCCATATGCCTCAACCGGTATTTCAAAAAGCTACAACTATGATCTACAACTCTGTAAGCTTACCATATGCCTCAACCGGTATTTCAAAAAGCCACAACTATGATCTACAACTCTGTAAGCTCACCATATGCCTCAACCGGTATTTCAAAAAGCCATAACTATGATCTACAACGCTGTAAGCTCACCATATGCCTCAACCGGTGTTTCAAAAAGCCATAACTATGATCTACAACTCTGTAAGCTTGCCATATGTCTCAACCGGTATTTCAAAAAGCCATAACTATGATCTACAACTCTGTAAGCTTGCCATACGTCTCCGGTCTTCTATCCCTGAAAAACTGCCATACACTCCGTACCTCATCAATCATCCCCAAATCAAACTCTGCCACCAGCAATTCATCCTTATCTTCTGAAGCCTGTGCAAATATCTGTCCACGAGGATCCACGAAATAAGAAGACCCATAAAACCTTCCTAAATTCCACGGCTTCTCTTCCCCTACCCTATTGATACATCCCATAAAATACCCATTGGCCGCTGCATGTGCAGGCTGTTCCAGTTTCCAGAGGTATTGAGAAAGCCCTGCTACCGTTGCAGATGGATTGTATACGATCTCTGCCCCATTCAACCCCAATACCCTTGCCCCATCCGGGAAATGACGATCATAACAGATGTAGATCCCCACCTTCGCATAGCGTGTCTGAAACACAGGATATCCTAAATTTCCAGGCTTGAAGAAGAACTTCTCCCAAAAACCAGATGTATGTGGTATATGATTCTTTCTATATTTCCCTAAATATTTCCCATCTGCATCTATGATCGCTGCGGTATTGTATAGTACGCCTGCCTGCTCCTTTTCATACACCGGCACAATGATCACCATATTATATTTTGCTGCATAGGCTGCCATTCGCTCGGTAGTCGGGCCAGGTACTGGTTCGGCAGATTGATACCAATCACTGTTCTGTCCCGGACAGAAATAAGGTGTATTAAATATCTCCTGCAAACAAAGGATCTGTACTCCCTGCTCTCCCGCAGCTTCTATCAGCGGCACATGCTTTTGAAACATCGCCTCTTTGATTTCTTCAATCGTACCTTCGCCTTCCGTTTTCGGTAAACTCATCTGGATTAACCCTGATTTAATAATACGTGACATGCGATTCTATGATTTTGGTTAAATAATGCCATTAACTTTATTTCGGTGGATAAACTGCCCGGCACCTTTGGGTAACAAACACTCGCCATTCTCTATAGCGACCTGGCCACGTAGTAATACTGTCTTTACTTTGCCCGTAACAGGCCAGCCTTCGTAACCGGAGTAATCCACATTCATGTGGTGGGTGCTGACTGATAATACGTGTTCTTCAGTTGGGTCGAAGATGACGATATCAGCATCGCTGCCTATACCAATCGTTCCTTTGCGGGGAAACATCCCAAAGATCTTAGCGGGATTTGTACAGGCTACTTCTACAAATTTGTTCAGGGTGATTTTTTTTGCATGCACACCTTCACTGTATAATAATTCCATCCTGTTCTCTATCGCCGGGTGACCATTGGGGATCTTTGAGAAATCATCTTTGCCCATGAGCTTTTGATTCCACATAAATGGGCAATGATCTGTTGCTACTACATTTACCAGGCCCTGGTTGATACCCGCCCACAGGGTTGCCTGATCCTTGGGTTCTCTCAGGGGAGGACTCATTACCCACTTCGCACTTTCAAATCCTCTTTCATAATATGATCTATCCAATAATAAATATTGAATACAGGTTTCTACAAATACATGCTGGTTACGTCGGGTTGCATTGCGTACTGCATTCAAAGCGCCTTCGCAGGTAAGATGTACAATATATCCAGGGCAACCGGTATAATTAGCTATATCTGCAAAGCGGCCGGAAGCCTCTGCTTCTGTTACTTCTGGTTGTGAGATGTAATGATATCTTGGAGATAGATTGCCATTCGCCCTGTTCTGTGCTACGAGATAATCGATCATATCCCCATTGGTGGCATGCACGGTTACCATGCCTCCATGTTTTTTTACTTCCTGCATGAGTGCAACCATCTGCCGGTCGTCTATCATTAAAGCACCTTTGTAGGCCATGAAGGTTTTGAAGGAGGTGATGCCTTCTTCCTCGATCATGGTTTTTATTTCGGCTTTTGTATTTTCATTGAAATCAGTAACTGCCATGTGGAAACTATAATCACCTACGGCGTTGCCGCGTGCGCGGCTGTTCCAGTCATCGAGGGCTTCTTTGAGTGAATGGCCCTGGGTTTGTAATACAAAATCAATGACGGTAGTGGTGCCGCCGAATAAAGCCGCCCGGGTACCGGTTTCATGGGTGTCGCTGGAAAATGTACCCATGAAAGGCATAGCCAGATGGACATGCGGATCGATACCACCGGGGAATATAAGTTTGCCGCTGGCGTCTATTTCCCGGGTAGCTGTGACAGGTAGGTTCTTTCCGATTGCAGTGATCACTTCTCCTTCTATAAAAATATCAGCCACGTAATCATCAGCAGCTGTTATGATTCTTCCGTTTTTAATCAGCAGTGACATATTCGATAGATTTTATTGAACGCATCATCAGTGTATAACCAATTCCTGAGACAAAGAAGCCCACAAACCATGCATAGCTATATATGCCTGTTATCCATGCAGGTAGTCCATATAGGTCGTGCATTCGCAGGCATAATATCTCGTCCTTGTTAATCAGCAGTGACATATTCGATAGATTTTATTGAACGCATCATCAGTGTATAACCAATTCCTGAGACAAAGAAACCCACAAACCATGCATAGCTATATATGCCTGTTATCCATGCAGGTAATGCATCTGCAGCAATGACATGTATGGTGGCCAGGAAACCGGGAATATTCGGCGCAACACCTAATAACAATGCAAGTAGCGCATATCTGTTGTACCCATTTGCGTAACTATACCGGCCATCATGCTGGTACAATTCATCCAGTTCCAGGTGTTGCCTGCGCAGGAGGTAGTAATCAGCAATCATTATTCCTCCTACAGGGCCTAACAAACTTGAATACCCCACCAGCCAGGTAAATATATATCCACCGGGATCAGCTACCAGCTTCCATGGGAAAATGAGAATACCAATTATCCCTGTAATGAAACCTCCTGTACGGAAACTGATCTTCGCTGGATTCAGGTGTGCAAAGTCATTGGCCGGGCTTACAATATTTGCGGCAATATTTGTAGCCAATGTGGAGATAGCGACCGCTATCATGGCGATGCTCACCAGTATTTTATTATCAAACTTACCAGCCAGCACTACCGGGTCCCAGATTGTGGTACCATATACTATAGTCGTAGCTGATGTAACTACTACTCCTATAAATGAAAACAACGTCATGGATGTTGGTAATCCCAATGCCTGCCCTTTTACCTGTGCCTGCTGACTACGTGCATAGCGTGTGAAGTCAGGGATATTCAATGAGAGTGTGGCCCAGAACCCTACCATACCCGTGAGTGCAGGTATAAAGAATGCCCAGAAGGCACCTGCATTTTGAAAACGGGAAGGCTGGGTGAGAATAGGTCCTAATCCGCCGTTCACTGCATGGATGGCCCAGTATAATAAAGCCAGTGCTGCAACAGGTAGGAAGATCGCTTTGAATACTAATAGTTTTTTGATGCTGTCAATGCCTAAATACACGACATACATATTCAATATCCAGAAGAGAATAAAGCAAATAGCCGGACCTGTGGCCAGTCCCCATGAAGCAGGGAATAAAGCAGGCAATTGCTCCAATGCCGGTATCCAAAGTCTTAGCATCTGATAGATAGCAAAGCCGCCAATCCATGTTTGTATGCCAAACCAGCCACAGGCTACAATGGCGCGTAGTAAGGCAGGGACATTCGCTCCTTTGGTGCCGAAGCTGGCGCGGGCAAATACAGGGAAAGGAATGCCGTATTTGGCGCCGGCATGGCCGTTTAAGATCATTGGTATCAATACGACTGTATTGCCTGCGAAAATGGTGAGGATCGCCTGCCACCAGTTCATGCCTCCTTCTATCAGCGAACTGGCCAGCATGTAGGTGGGAATACACAGGCTCATACTGATCCAGAGAGCTGCATAATTCCAGGTGTTCCAGGTCCTGCTGCCTGCAGGTACGGGGGCCAGGTCTTCACTGTACAAATTGGTAGGCATATGAATAGTAGTTAGTTCTCAGATTACGTATTGGTTAGTGGTGTAAAAAGTAGTAGCAGGTTAGAGAGGCTTCTTTTTTAGAAAAAATAAATCCGCTGGTTAGTCTTTCGTCCTCAGGTTATTAAATTGTCTTAATCGACCTGATTGCTCTCAGCTCACATACTCATCAGCTATACACAGCGCATCATCAATTATCGCCAATCCCTCATCCATCTGTTCCTTCGTTATACTCAACGGCGGTGCTATAAACACATAATTCCACCGTACAAATGCATACATCCCCAGTTGTTTTATCCGTGCCGCCACCTTATTCATCACCATCATCTCCTCCGGCTTTGCATTAAATGGCGCCATCGGCTCTTTCGTATCTCTATTCTTCACCAGCTCTATACAACCTAATAACCCAGTCGTTCTGAAATCTCCAATACAAGGGTGTTGTGCTTTCATCAGTTCTACCTGTTCTGTCACATATTCACCCATGTACGCCGCATTTTCCAACAGGTGTTCATCTTCATATATCTTCAGCACCTCCACACCTGCTGCACAACATACCGGATGTGCAGAATAAGTCAATCCCAGCCACAAAGTCCTTTCATCAAAATGCGCCGCTATCTGATCACTCACGATCAATGCACCCAATGGCAGATACCCGGCTGTAATCCCTTTTGCTGTCGCGATCATATCAGGCACTACCCCGTGTACATCGCAGGCAAACCATTTACCGGTTCTCCCAAATCCACTCATCACCTCATCAGCTATAAGCAGGATACCATGCTTATCACAGAGTGCTCTTATCTTTTGCAAATAATCAGGCGGATATTTAATACAACCAGAACTCCCACTTTCCCCTTCCATCAATATAGCCGCAACATTTTCGGGTCCTTCAAATTCAATCACCCTTTCCACATGACTCACACATTCCCTTGAACAGGAACTCATCTCCTTCCCCCATGGACATCGATAACAATAAGGATCTTCCACATGCACAAAGTTCGGGGCCTGTTGGGCATCTGCTGCCAGTTTTCGGGGATCCCCCCCGGCACTCATCGCCACATAAGAAGCGCCATGAAAGGCACGGTAGCGGGTAATGATCTTATGTCTGCCCGTATAGAGTCTGGCTAGTTTCACTGCATTTTCAATGGCACTTGCTCCACATACTGTAAAGAGCGTTTTAGTGAGATTACCCGGAGAAATTGCGGCTAACTTCTTCCCTAATTCCCCCCTCGCCGCCGTTACACAACCGGGTGTTACATAACTCACCGCCTGCATCTGCCGTATCACCGCTTCAGTGACCCGCTGATTACCATGGCCAATATTTACATTTATCAATCCGGACGAAAAATCCAGATATCGCTTATCATCATAATCATACAGGTACACTCCCTCCGCATGCTTTACAGCAATAGGTTGCAGGCCTTTCTGCCTACTCCATGAAAATAGTGTATAGTCGAGATTATCCTGAATAATCTCCTGTGCGGTTGACAGGTCAACAATAGCTGACATACAATAATTTTTATCAGACTTGAAATACTCCTAGCTCATCCAGTTAATCCCTTCTTCCGGGTTCCATTTG